>Ga0172379_10000270_pt1 | contig 139227 bp, 141 predicted proteins | sample GrowelOW334metaG_FD_119756 | JGI IMG/M metagenome (GOLD analysis project Ga0172379, IMG submission 119756) | Groundwater microbial communities from an aquifer near a municipal landfill in Southern Ontario, Canada - Groundwater well OW334 metaG | ecosystem: Environmental > Aquatic > Deep... | reverse complement strand
CCCATGCGCGCAAACGCGTCCACCAGTTTGGACTTGGCCGGAATCTCGCCTTGCTTGGCCATGGCCAGCGCGGTGATGATCTCGTCCAGCGCGGCCGGGCGACGCTTGGCCGCAACGGTGAGGGACAACAGCAGGGCGGCATCGTCGTCGTGAACGGGGTACATGGTGAACCTTTGCAGAGTTTGTAATTAAAGGGGGTAGCATCGTAATGTATTTTGATATGCGACGCTGACCCCATTAGCTTCAAAGGACGATGGGAACGGCTTGAGGCCAACGAACAATCTGGATCAAAGCCCACGCATATATATCGGCCGCAATGGCCTATGCCCAGTTATCGCCTCTCGCAATTGCAGCAGCAGTTTCTCTTTGTCCTTGGGTAGATTGCCCGCGAGTGCCAGCGCATTGGATGCGTGGTTGGAGCGGAAGATGACGGGCTGCGGTGGGTTGAGGCCGCTGATGAGTCTTTCTTGTTCTTTCAAAATCGCGAGGTCGTCCGGCATCTCGAATGGCTCGCCGTATTTGCGGTGGAATTCTTCTTCCACGCTTTCGTCTAGATAGAGTTGCAGTGTGGAGAGGTAGGTGACGGGTGCGCTGTTGAGCAGGGCGATAGTGCCGTCTATGTGTTCGTCGCTGTGTCGTGTGCCACCCAGCCCGAGTATGACGGTGGCGGAGACTTTCATGCCGCTGGCGTGTGCCTTGTGCAGCACTTCGGCCATGCGCTTTTGCGTTGCGCCCTTGGTAATCTTTTTCAGGATGAGGTCGGAGCCGGATTCGATGCCGAAGTAGAGCAGATTGAGTTTGTGTTCGCGCAACAGGACGAGTTCTTCGGCGCTCTTGCGCGCAATGTTGCCGGGTGTGGCATAGCAGGAGACGCGCGTCAGGCGCGGCAAAGCAACGGCCAGTTCGCGCAGGATGGCGAGCAAATGTTCCGAGGGCAGTGCAAGCGCATCGCCATCAGCCAGAAAGACGCGATGCGCATCCGGCCAATCGGCAGCGGCTTGGTGGATGTCGGCGAACACATCAGCCAGCGGGCGTTCGGCATATTGTTTGCTGCGATACATGGCGCAGAAACTGCACTGGTTGAAGCTGCACCCCAGCGTGGCTTGAATGATGAGGTTGTCGCCTTCGGAGGGCGGGCGGAAGAGTGGCATGTCGTAGAGCAGGGGCATACGGCATTGTAACGGCGTCACACCTGCTTTCTGGGCCGCTTGCTTTACAAATCTTTACCTTCCATACAAACCGCCGCAATGGCGCGCTCATAAAGTGCCACTCAGCCGCTACACACGGTGCGGCATCAACCGATCAAGGAGAATGAGATGAGCGAGCAAACCACGAACACACAAGAGACGAGCAACGAAGGAAAAGGCCGTTGCTGCGGCAGCAACAAACATGAGCATCATTGCCACGGCGGACATCGCGGTCGCTGCTTCGGCAAGGTGCTGGGCATCATGCTGGTGTTCGGCCTCGGGTTCTTTGCAGGCAAGTCGTATGCATGCGAGCCAGGTTTCGGGCATCACGGTGGGCCGCAGGCGTTCATGTCTGGCAAGCCGATGGATGTGGAGCAGATGAACAAGTTCGCGGACAAGGGAATGAAACACATGCTGGACGATGTGAAGGCGAACGATGCGCAAAAGGCGAAGGCATCTGCCATCGTGAAAGCTTCGGTAGAGAAGGGCGCGCCGCTGGCTGAGAAGTTGCGCGACAACCATCACCAGATCGGCAAGTTGATGTCGGCTGCGACGGTCGATAAGGCCGCTATCGAAGTATTGCGTGCAGAGCAGATCAAACTGGCGGATGAGGCGAGCAAGCTGGCGACGCAGACCATGCAAGATATCGCTGAAGTGTTGACGCCAGAGCAACGCGCCAAGCTGGCCGAGAAGATGGAGAAGCGCCACGGCTGGATGCATCACGGTTAAGTAGGGTGTAGCAACTGCCCCGCATGCATGCCGCTTGGTATGATGCGGGGCAACTTTTTGGGAATCTCACATGAATCATCAAATCCTCATCATCGACGACGACGAACGCCTGTGCGCCATGTTGCAGCAGTATCTGGGCGATGCTGGATATCGCGTGGCCTCGCGCCACACCATCGCTAGCGGCTTGCAAGCTTTGAAACAAGAAGACTTCGATGCGCTGGTGCTAGACCTGATGTTGCCCGATGGCGATGGGCTGGATGCCTGCCGCCAGTTGCGCACCTTTTCTACCATTCCAGTGTTGATGCTCACTGCGCGCGGCGAGGCGATGGATCGCATCCTTGGGTTGGAGATGGGCGCGGACGATTACCTGCCCAAACCTTTTGAGCCGCGTGAGTTGTTAGCTCGACTCAAGGCCATCCTGCGTCGCGGCAAGGCAGGCAATAGTGATGTGTTGCACTTCGGCAAGTTGGAGATCGACCGTGGTGCGCGACAGGTGCGCGTGGATGGCGCGGCATGTGAGTTGACTTCGTATCAGTTCGATCTGTTGCTGGCGCTGGCAGAGAAGCCAGGGCGGGTGATGAGCCGAGAGCATCTATTGGATGCGGTGAAGGGCGAGCCGCTGGAAGCTTTCGACCGCTCTATCGACGTGCACATCTCGCGCATCCGCGCGGCGATCGAAGAAGACCCGAAACATCCGCGCCGCATCATCACGTTGCGCGGTGCAGGATATGTGTTCGCACGCAGCCAAGATGGCGAGGAGGCAGCATGAGGAAGCTCTATTTCCAGATATACATGGGCGTGATCGCCAGCCTTGCGTTGCTGGTGGTGTTGGCAGCAGCGTTCTGGCATTTCCAAGGACGCAATTCGCCGCAGAGCGAGGCGATGAGCACGGTGCGTGATGTGATCGTGCTGGCACTGCCCGCGCCTGATGCACCGGAAGCGCAACAACAGAGTGTGTTGGAAAAACTGGCGCGCCCTGCGTTGCCACGCATCTCGTTGTATTCCGATGATCGCCAATTGCTGGCGCATGCGGGTGCGCCGTTGATGGCGCCGCCACCGGATGCACACGACAACGATTGGCTGCATCGTCACGGCCCTGATTCGGCTTGGGCCATGCATCTGCCGGATGGGCGTTGGTTGCTGGCCCAGCCGCAACATACCCCGCCGCGCACACCGTTCCCCTTCATCTTGATGTTGGTGTTGATCGGTTTGGTGGTCGCCGTGGTGGCGTATCCGATGACACGCCGCATGACTCGTCGCTTGGAGAGTCTGAAGTTGGCGGTGGAGGCGCTGGGTGAGGGCGATTTCAAGACGCGCGTGGAGACCAAAGGATGTGATGAGGTCTCATCGCTGGCGCGCAGTTTCAATCAGGCGGCAGAGCGAGTGGAGTCATTGTTGCTAGCACACAAACAACTGCTGGCGAATGCCTCACACGAATTGCGTTCACCGCTCACACGCATCCGTCTCGCGTTGGAATTGCAAGCCGAGCGTCCTGTGCCTGAACTGCAAAAGGAGCTACGCAAAGATATCGCCGAGTTGGATCAACTCATCGAAGAGATATTGCTGGCGAGTCGCTTGGATGCCAATCGTGAGCCATTGCAAACGACCGATGTCGATCTGGCTGCTTTGTTGGCAGAAGAGTGCGCGCGCAGTGATGCGCAATGCGAAGCCGTACCGCTGAACATCAAGGGTGATGATCGTCTGTTGCGGCGCTTGCTGCGTAACTTGTTGGAGAACGCGAAGCGACACGGCGGTGATGTGGTGCAAGCCAGTCTGACCCAGGATGCGGGCGATGCCGTGATCCAAGTGTGCGACAACGGTAGCGGCATCGCGGCGGAAGAGCGCGAACGCATCTTCGAACCGTTCTATCGCCCAGCCGGTAGTCGCGAGAAAGAAGGCAGCTACGGCCTTGGTCTGGCGCTCGTACGGCAGATCGCCGAACGCCACGGCGGCAGTGTGCGCTGCTTGCCGCGGGCGGAAGGTGGTGCGTGCTTCGAGGTGCGGTTGCCGGTCTAAAGGACTTCGATATGTGGATACAGAAAGAGATACGACTCCAAGCTCGTTCGCGCGGTTTTCATCTGATCACCGATGAGGTGTTGCGCGAACTGCCCGAACTGCGCGACATCAAGGTCGGCATGATGAATGTGTTCATCATGCACACGTCCGCATCACTCACCTTGAATGAGAATGCTGACCCGACAGTGCGGCAGGACTTCGAGAGTTTCTTTGATCGCGCTGTGCCGGAGGATGAGCCTTACTACCGCCATCAGGATGAAGGTTCTGACGATCTACCCGCGCACATCAAATCCAGTCTGCTCGGCGCAAGCCTGAACATCCCTATTGCGAATGGTCGTCCTACGCTGGGAACGTGGCAGGGGATCTATCTGTGTGAACACCGAAACCACGGTGGCAGTCGGCGTATCGTGGCGACCATACACGGCGAGTGAATCGTCGTTCTTTTCTCGTCCAGTATCAGGACGCTTTCAGCTTCAGTGCATCCCCCGTAAACACCACGCCATCCCAACCATACTTGATGAAGTTGCGGATGTTCTGGTGATTGGTGCCGTGGGGATGTTGCAGCACGTCTTCGCGGTAGTAAGCGCCGAAGCAATGCAGGGTCTGTTGCTGGTTTAGTTTGTGCAGCTTGGCGAAAGAGAAGAGTTTGCACGAGCCGTTGTTCTGCCCCGCATCATTCTGTAGTTCACCATTGCGGAACGCGGTGGGTGTGAAATCGTAGTTCGCATCGATCATCGCGATGGTGTCTTGGAAGGTGACGGTGGTGGGGGCGGTCGCAAGGGTGTGCAGGAAGGTCTTCATGTGTGGTCTCTCAGTACAGTGGATGGTTATCGAGCAAGTCCGATCTTTTTCAGTTCGTCCAAGATCTTTTCGGTTAATAGTTGGTGGCCGGCAGCGTTGGGGTGCAGTTGGTCGACTTTAAGTTGCGGGTCGGATAACACGTCGGCGATGGCATCTTCGATCAGTGGCACTTGTTGAGCCTTGGCTACATCGCGGTAGAACTCCGCTGCGGAGAGGTTCTGGAACACAGCACCTGCGATGCTTGGTTCGGGTATCCCCAATAGGATGGGCTTTGCGCCGTGTACTCTGACGAGGGCGATCATCTTCTCTAGATTGGTGATGGTTTCCTGCGTGGGAATATGGCGCAACATATCGTTGCCGCCGAGGGTGATGAACACAAGCGTGGGGTGGTGTTCATCCATGAGTGAAGGAAGACGTGCCAATGCGTCGCTGCTGGTATTACCGCTGATGCCGCCGTTGATCACCGTCCAACCCGTCTTGCTGGCCAGCAGTGTCGGCCACGCTTCTTCAGCAGCTACGCCATACCCCGCTGTCAGGCTGTCACCAAGTGCCAACACTTGGCTATTGGGGGGTAATGCCACTTCTTGTGGCTCGCTGCATGCAGATAACAGAGCGAGGCTGGCCAGCAACAAAGCACGGGATATCGGGGCATTCTTAAGAGTGTGCAGGAATGTGCGCATGAGTGGTTCAACTAGCAACGCCATGATGCCGTTCTTGAAGTGGACTAGATTCGCCCGCTATCTTGATCGTGCCCGTGTTTCTTATAGAGCATACTCATGATGCCGATGAGGAGCGCGCCAAACACGAAGATGATGACATTGATGGAAAAGTCGAGCTTGTCCATCAGAGCATATAGTCCCAGCATGAGGAAGATGCTGATGTTCTCGTTGAAGTTCTGCACCGCGATGGAACGACCCGCCCCCATCAGCAAGTGCCCGCGATGCTGGAGTAACGCGTTCATCGGTACGACGAAGTAACCCGCCATCACGCCGATGCCGATGAGCAACAGGATGGCGAGCAGCGGGCTGTGAACGAGGATCATCGCCAACACCGCCACACCCATGCCGATACCGACCGGGATGACGTTCACAGCGTGTTCTAGTTTGACGAAGCGAGCGGCCAACACAGAGCCGATAGCGATGCCGACCGCGACCCACGCGGTGAGCTTGGCGGCTTCACCGATGCTGTAGTGCAAGGCCACGGCGGCCCATGCCAGCACGAGCAAGCGCAAAGTCGCGCCCGCACCCCAGAACAGAGTGGTCACGGCGAGTGAGACTTGGCCGAGCGGGTCTTTCCAAAGCAGTTTGAAGCAGTGAGCGAAATCCTTGATGAGGAAGACGGGGTTGCGGCTGAGTGGTTTGTGTTCGATCGCTACCTGCGGGATATAGAGGTTGAACATCGCCGCGACGAGATAGATGAAGAAGATGACGAAGATCGCCAACTCGGCGGGTGAGACGAACGCAGGCACATTCAAGCTTTGCATGATGGAATGCGAGATGCTTGGCGTGATGAGTAAGCCACCCACCACCGCACCCATGATGATGGCGGCAACCGTCAAACCTTCCATCCAACTGTTCGCCCACACCAATCTGTCAGGAGGCAGGTATTCGGTGAGGATGCCGTATTTCGCAGGCGAATAAGCTGCTGCGCCAAAACCGGCGAGGGCATAGGCAACCAGCGGATTCACGCCCGCCAACATGGCCAGACAGCCCATCATCTTGATGGCGTTGCTGATGAACATCACCTTGCCCTTGGGAAGGGAGTCGGCAAAAGCGCCCACGAAGGGCGCCAGCAGAATGAAGGAGATGATGAACGCTTGTTGCAGGACAGGGGTCTGCCAGCTAGGGGCGTGGACTTGCTTGAGCAACGCGATGGCGGCGAATAAGAGTGCGTTATCGGCGAGCGCACTGAAGAACTGCGCTGCAAGGATGGTGTAGAAGCCGCGTTTCACGTTTTAGAATTATTGTGAGGGTGGCGTTTTATAACATGAAATATCGGGCACGTTCCAAGATTTCTAGCCTTTCCATGCGCTTTTTCAAAACGCGCCTGAGCCCAGCCCTGCTATCATTCGCCGCACTTTGAAATAGTCTCACAGCGAACACATGCACCGTCCCATCCAAGCCCATATCGACCTCTCTGCGCTGAAGAACAATCTGCGTGTGGTGCAACGCGCCACGACATCGCGTGTGATGGCCGTCATCAAGGCGAATGCCTACGGGCATGGCTTGATGCGTGTGGCAGAGGCGTTGCGTAATGCCGACGGTTTCGCCTTGCTCAATGTGCAGGATGCCATCGCGCTACGTGATGCTGAGTTCCGCCAGACCATCTTGCTGTTGGAAGGCTTCTTCTCTCCCGAGGAATTGCCGCTCTTCGCCGAATACGAATTGACCACCGTCATCCATAACCATCAGCAGTTGGCGTGGTTGGATGCTTACCCGCGCAAGAACGGACTGTCGGTGTGGCTCAAGATCAACTCGGGGATGAATCGTCTGGGTTTCATGCCTGCCGAAGTACCTGCCGTGATGGAGCGTCTGAAGTCGCACCGTGCAGTGCGCGACGTCACACTGATGACGCACTTCGCACAAGCGGACGAGGCGGTGGGTGTTTCGAAACAGCTCGATGTGTTCGAGCAGATCGCAGCGAACTATCACGCACCTCGCTCGCTGGCTAATTCCGCCACCATCCTGCGCCATCCCAAGGCGCATGGTGATTGGGTACGCCCTGGCATCATGCTCTACGGTAGCTCGCCCTTTGCGGATGTCAGTGCGAAAGAGCTGGGCTTGCAACCAGTGATGAACTTGAGCAGTGAACTCATCTCCGTGCGCGAACTGCGTGCGGGCGATACGGTCGGTTATGGCGCGAGCTTCCGCGCTGAGCACTCGATGCGCATCGGCACGGTGGCCTGTGGTTATGCTGACGGTTATCCGCGTCATGCAGCGACAGGTACACCCATCCTCGTCAACGGACGACGCACACGCACCCTAGGTCGTGTGTCGATGGATATGCTGGCTGTGGATCTGAGCGATGTGGCCGATGCAAAGATCGGTAGCCCAGTGGTGTTGTGGGGTGAGGGAATGCCGGTGGATGAGGTGGCTCATGCTGCCGACACCATCGGCTACGAGTTGCTATGCGCCCTGCCCCAGCGCGTGCCGGTCACTTATTGATTTCGCGACTTGCTGTAACGCGTCTGTAGAGAGGTCATCAAGCTCGACTCTCTCCGCAACATCCAACTTCTCGTAATGCTTGCCCAACGAACGCAGATAGCTGGGGTCGTAATGCTTCTCCAGTAACTCTTTCACCAGCGTGTCGAACTGAGCGCCACGGATGAGCTCGCTCCAGTGCTCAAGTTGCGCGTGACCGTGGAAGGGGATCAAGAATTTCAGCTTTCTGATGAGTAGATCCGGATCATCCAAGAAGTGGTGGTAGTCCTCCGTCAGCAGTCTCACGCGCGCCTCGACGGTGGCATCCATCAACACACAATCACTCGCGTGCATCGCTGTCACCAGTGCGTTTGGTAGCCCGATGCGCCCGATCTTGCTGCTCTCGGCTTCCACATAGACAGGGCGCGCAGGATCGAAGCTTTCCAGTTTCTGCACGAGCAAGGTATCGAACCACTTCTGTGCAGGTTGTGCCTCGAGTGGCAAACCCCCCAGAACCGAACCGCGATGGCTTGCCAGTTGTTCAAGGTCGAGTACCTGTGCGCCATTGGCTGCGAGCGCGTCCAGCAAGCGGCTCTTGCCAGAACCCGTCGCGCCGCAGATGACGCGGTAGCTGAAGTTGCCGGAAAGCACGTCCAATTTATCCAACACCTCGCGTCGATAGGTCTTATAACCGCCTTCCAACTTGTGGGCAGCCCATCCCACTTGGGCGAGGATGATGCTCATCGCACCGCTACGCTGCCCACCGCGCCAGCAATAGATGAGTGGCTTCCACGATTTCGGTTTGTCGTGGAATACGGTTTCCAGATGATGGGCGATGTTCTTCGCGACCAATGCCGCACCCACCTTGCGTGCCTCGAAAGGCGACACTTGTTTGTACAACGTGCCGACGGTGATGCGTTCTTCGTTGCTGAACACGGGGCAGTTGATGGCGCCGGGGATGTGGTCGTCGGCGAACTCGTCGGGCGTACGCACGTCGATGATTTCGTCAAAGTCGGTAAGCTGTGATAGGTTTGCAGTTCTAAAAAGCATACGGAGTGAAGTGAAGATGTCCGAAGTGAAATTGACCCGATTGTCGCACGGTGGTGGATGCGGCTGCAAAATAGCACCAGCCTTGTTGCAAGAGATATTGGGCGTAGCCAAAGAAAAACTACCATTCCCCGACCTCATGGTGGGCACCGAGACCAGCGACGACGCGGCGGTCTATCGTCTGAACGACGAGCAGGCCATCATCGCCACCACCGATTTCTTCATGCCCATCGTGGACGATCCCTTCGACTTTGGGCGCATCGCGGCGACCAACGCCATCTCCGACATCTACGCCATGGGCGGCACACCCATCATGGCGCTCGCCATCGTCGGTATGCCTATCGACAAACTCTCGCCAGAGACCATCCGCAAGATATTGCAGGGCGGTGAGGCGGTATGCCGCGATGCGGGTATCCCCATCGCAGGCGGACATTCCATCGACTCGCAAGAGCCCATCTATGGTCTGGTCGCACTCGGCATCGTGCATCCCAAACTGGTGAAGAAGAACAGCGCCGCGCGTGACGGCGATGTGCTCATCCTTGGCAAAGGGCTGGGCGTAGGTGTGTTGGCGGCGGCGTTGAAGAAAGAGATCCTATCGGATGCGGGCTACCAACAACTCGTCGCTACCACCACCAAGCTGAACAAGGTCGGCAGCGCACTCGCGCCGATAGCGGGCGTTCACGCGCTGACCGATGTCACCGGTTTCGGTTTGTTGGGACACTTGTTAGAGATATGCCGAGGTTCAGGCCTGAGTGCTGAAGTGACGTTCGATCAAGTGCCCGTGTTGTCCGAGGCATTGCCTTTGGCACAGCAAGGCATCGGCCCCGGCGCTATCGGGCGCAACATGGCGAGCTATGGACATGCTGTGGATTTCGCGCCGACCTTGGATGAATGGAAGCAACGCTTGATGGCAGATGCGCAGACCAGCGGTGGCTTGCTGGTGGCGGTCGCGCCAGAAGCTGTCGATGAAGTGTTGGCACGTTTCCGCGAGACAGGCTTCACTCAGGCGGCAGTCATAGGAAAGATGAAGCAGGGCGCAGCACGTGTGAACGTGCGGTGAGCCGCACTCAATGCAGATTCTGTAGTTTCGTGACAGCTTCTGCGGCAGGTACAGGTCGGTGGAATAAGTAGCCCTGATGGATGACCTCGCCATGATGGTTGAGGTAATCCGCCTGTTCCGCAGTCTCCACCCCTTCCGCCACCACTTTGAGATGCAAGTGTTTCGCCACCGCGAGGATGGTATCCACCAGCGCCGCGTCGTTGGGGTCGGTGGTCACATCCTGAATGAAACTCTTGTCGATCTTGAGCTCATGTATGGGCAGGCGTTTGAGATAGGACAGCGAGGAATAGCCAGTACCAAAATCATCCATCGAGAAATGGATGCCCATCGCGCTGAGTTCCTCCATCTTCGCGATGACGTCGTTGAGGTTGTCGATCACCACGCCTTCGGTGACTTCCAATGTCAGATGCATCGGGTCGGCACCGCTGAGAGCGAGGATGTTGCGCACCTGATCGACGAAATCGTGTTGGCGGAACTGGCGCGGACTGATGTTGACCGCGATGCGTATCGATGAATCGCGTAATGCCTCGCTTGCCAACAGTCGACATACCTCGCTCAGCATCCACGTACCGATCTCGATGATGAGATTGGACTCTTCCGCGATGGGGATGAATACACCGGGCGGCAATAAGCCACGCTCTGGGTGTTGCCAGCGCACCAATGCCTCCGCGCCGACGGACTTGCCCGTTGCATCCACTTGCACTTGCAGGAACGCCCGCAACTCGCCCTGTGCTATGGCTTGATGCAGTTCGCGTTCCGTGTTGAAACGGAGTTTGGCGATCTCGTCCAGCATCCCCTCGAAAAAGGCGGATTGACCTAGGCCGCGCGACTTGGCGTGGTGGAGGGCGGTGTTGGCTCGGCGCAGGATATCCAAGGGGGTATCCGCCTCGTTCTCAGGGAACAGCACGATGCCCAGACAAGCAGTGACGTTGATGTGTTCGGTGCTCAATGGGAACGGTGCGTCCAGCGAGGCGAGGATCTTCTCGGCGACATGGAGGGCATGGTGCGCGGCAGTGTGTTTCTCTGGCGCCAAGTCGGTCAACAGGATGCCGAACTCGTCACCCGCGATACGAGCGAGCACGTCCCCTTCGCGCAAATGATGCTGTAGAGATTCGCTCACGGCTTTGAGCAGTTCATCGCCCATCGCTTGCCCGCCCGCATCATTGACATTCTTGAAGCGGTCGATGTTGAACGACAGGAAAGCACTTTGGTGGCCCTTGCGGCGCGTGGTCGCTAGGGTCTGTGTCATGCGCTCCAGCAACAGCGCGCGATTGGGCAGACCGGTCAATGGATCATAAAAAGCCAGACGATGGATCTCGGCATCGGCGAGGAGCTTCGCGGTGATGTCTTCCTTCACCGCGACATAGTGGGTGATGCTGCCATCCGGTTGGCGGATGGGGCCGATGACGGCATGTTCGATATACTCACTGCCATCTTTGCGTCGATTGTAGAGTTTTCCTTCCCACGATTTACCCGCAGAGAGCTGAGCCCATAACTCTTCGTAGGTACGCTGCGGCGTCTTGCCGGAATGCAGGAAGCGCGGGTTCTTGCCGATTACCTCTTCACGGCTGTAGCCGGTGTTGTGTACGAAGGCATCGTTGACGTATTCGATGTTCGCTTCGGTGTTGGTGATGACGATGCTTTCCGGACTCTGTTCGATTGCCTGCGCCAGTTGGCGCAACATCAGTTCGCTCTTCTTCTTTTCGGTGATGTCCTTATCCACGCCACGGTAGCCGATCAATACGTCCTTCTCATCGAACATGGGCACGCCGTTGGTCAATATGTGGCGGATGCTACCGTCCTTGTGCAGATTGATGTTGTCCAGATCGAGGAACTGTTTGCGTTGCGCGACGATGGCGGCGAACTCGGCGCTCACTCTTGCCGCTTCAGCAGGGGGCATGAGATCGAACGGGGTCTTGCCAATGATCTCTTGCGGGGTGTATCCCAATATCTCATGCACGCTGTCTGCGACATAGGTGTAATGGCCGGTGGCGTCCACTTCCCATACCCAGTCGGCCGAAGCGGCGACGATGTCAGCGAAGCGTTTCTCGCTGATTTGCAGCGCGAGTTCGGCCTGTTTCCGCTCGGTGATGTTCTCGGCCACGACGACGACTTCATCTTTGGCGGGCGAGTAGACCATGATCGAGAACCAACGCCCCAGTTCGCTAACATATTGCTCCCAGCGTGTCGGTTCTCCGCCGGTGGCAACTCGCCCGAAGGCTTTCAGCATCTCCGGATTGTTCTCGCAAAACCCGGGGATGATCTCGCTGACGCGCCGTCCGACTATCGGTTCGCTGATGCCGGAGACTTTGGCAAAGGCAGGATTGATGGAGTGGCATTCCATATCTACCGGCGTGCCACCTTCAAAGATCATGCGTACATACACGACACCGTTCATGATGTTGTCGAACAGAGAACGGTAGGTCTCCTCCTGCTGGCGCAGGGTCGCCCCGATCCGCTCGTGCTCGGTGATGTCGCGCGCGACGCCGAACAGGCCTATCGTCTTACCGTCAACATCGTGTATGGGTCCCTTGGTGGTTGAAAAGAATGTCTCGCCACTTTGTGTTGCCGCAGTCTCCTGTACGGTGATCGTTTGATCGTCTTGCAATACCCGACGGTCATTGTCCTGGATATGTGCCGCCTGTTCGGGTGGAAAGATGTCGGTGATACTCTTGCCCAGCAGTTCCTGAATGTCCTTGCCGATGAAACGTGCGGCAGCCTGGTTGAGAAAAATAAAATGACCTTGCATATCCTGCACGTAAATGGCATCGGTCGATCCTTCGGCGATGGAGTTCAGTAGCTGCATCGCCTGTTCCTTGTCGGCTAGATGCGCCAAGGTATTTAGCCGTTCCTGCTCTGAACGTTGGTAGGCTCCAAGGAGCATCGCGCTGAGATAGCTGACGAGCAGCCCGTTGACGAGCAAGACTCCCAATTGGAACAAGTCTTGCGTTCTCTCGATGCGGAAGCTGCCGATGGGCGGTAACACAAAGTAGCTCACCAAGACTGCGGACAAAAGGGTGGCAAGCAGACCAGGCCCCATGCCGCCAATGGCTGCGCTCAGAATGACGGGAAATATGAACAGGATGAGGAAGGCATGCTCCTCAAGTGGTACAGCGATATCGTGGTGTATCAGCAGCGTCAACAAGGTCAGTATCACGGCAAACAGATAGGTCTGCCACTGCTTCCAACCGAACAGCGAGGCGGGATGCGTGGTGTGGCGGGTTCTCGCGGGATCGAATGGCCGTCGTAGCAGGAAATAGAGGAGTGCGGAGGTGGTGCCGACGAAGAGCCATCCCTTGAGGGTTTGGGCTGTCCTGTGGAATTCATGGTCGTCGGAGAGCCAAAACACGACCTTGTCCGAGAGCAGTATCCACAGGCTGGCGAAGATAGCGTAGATCAGGACGATCTTGAGGATGTCTGCATGTGATGTCTGACTACTGCCTGAATCTTGCATAAGCCCCCTCGTTGATCCAATCGTTGCGTTATGCGAATGCCTGTCGGTGTGATGGCCGATCCTCGATGCGTGCTTCACGCAAAGAAACGCACCATGAAATATTGCGTGTTGGAGATCGAAGCATTCACAGGGGCGCCACTCTAGCAAGTACCTTGAGTCACTACAAGGTTAACGGCAGCCAGACAAGATTCTTTAAGATAGGAGGATGTTTATTCCAACTGATGCGCTGAAATATTGCATATCGTCTGAATGGAGGATGTAAACAAAAAGGCGGCCTAGGCCGCCTTTTTTGTTGGGCGCGGATAGCGTTATTCGCGTTCGCCGCTAAATGCCATCAACAGATTGAGCAAGTTGATGAACAGGTTGTAGATGTTCATGTACAGACTCAATGTCGCCATCACGTAGTTGGTCTCGCCGCCGTGCACGATCTGGCTCACGTCATACAAGATGTAGGCGGAGAAGATCATCACTGCGATAGCGGAAATGGTCAGTGACAAGGCGGGGATCTGGAAGAACAGATTGGCCAGCGATGCAACGATGAGCAGGATGAGGCCGATGAACAAGAATTTGCCCATGAAACTGAAATCTTTCTTGGTCACGGTGGCGATGGTCGCCAAGGTAAAGAAGATGATGCCAGTGCCACCCGCCGCCATGCCGACCAATTGCGCGCCGTTGCTGAAGTGCAGTGCGTGTTGCAGGATAGGGCCGAGGAACACGCCTGCTACAAACGTGAATCCCAAGATGGCGACGATGCCCCATACGCTGTTGCGCAGGGCGGCGACAGCGAACAACATGCCCATCATCACTCCGAACATCAGCAAGGAGCCGATGATGGGGTGTTCGGTCATGAAGGAGAAACTGATGGATGTACCGATGAATGCGCCGAGGATGGTCGGGATCATGGTCAGCGCAAGCAGGGTGTAAGTGTTGCGCAGGACTTTGTTCTGTTCGGTGGCAAGTGTGCCGATCTGTGCTGTTTGCGTCTGGTATTGCATGGTTTCCTCCAATGAAAACGCGCGATTCATCTCGCGGCGGGCATGAGACTACCGAAGCACTCATAAAGTTGCAACCGTAATGATGTGACAGTCTTTGGGGTACAGGGATTTTCGGGTATCATGCGCGCCGTTCGATGCACGCCTATTTGAAACAACACGGAACTATTCGGTAAAACCGATGCCGTAGGCGGGCACTGAACTTTGGAGGTGTGGCCGAGCGGTTGAAGGCACCAGTCTTGAAAACTGGCGAGGATGAGAGTCCTTCGTGAGTTCGAATCTCACCGCCTCCGCCAAATTCGTTTTAAGGAGTCATCTATGTTGCGTCGTTTCATCGCCTTGTCTGTACTTTCCCTCAGCTCCGTTTCTTTTGCGGATAATCTGGACATCAATCTCAGCAACGCTACCGCGCAGTTCAAATATAGCCTTCCAAGCGGAGTCGCAGGCAAATCCGAATTGTTCGCTGCCGTCATGTATAACGATGTGAACAGCGTGATGGGTGAGGCAGGTTTGCTGGTTCTGAATGAGGAAGGTTCTGTTCCGGGATTGTCTCTCGGCATCGGCGCGAAGGCGGTGGCAGCTACCTTGAAGAATGTGACGAACAGTCGCTTGAGTGCATCAGGTGCTGCGCTAGGAGTGCAATTGCGCTTCGAAGTGCCTGCGGATCGTCGCTTCGCATTCTCGGGTGAATATCACTACGCACCTAGGATCATCACATTCGGTGATGCGGACCATTTCTCTCAAGCTGCAGTGCGTGCCGAGTTCGCAGTGTCCGCTTTGACGCAAGCTTACGTTGGCTACCGTACGACCAAGTTCTTCTCGAACAATAACCTTAAAGATGGTGTGTTGGACAATGGCGCGCACATCGGCGTGCGTTTGGCGTTTTGATGTCCCCAGCTGATTTGGAGCGAATATGTTGAGATTATTGATGATGATCGGTTTGCTGGGTTCGATGACAGTTGCGATGTCGAGCTTGGTACATGCCAAGGATGTCTCAGCTCAGCAAGCGGGGGTCGAATACGCGCGCGAGGCTCTGCAAAAAGTGGATGCGGAACATCAAGACAATCTGAAGAAGTTGAGCGAGTCTGAAAAAGAACTCGCGGATGCTCAGAAGCAAGTCGCCGAGGATAAGAAGAAAGTCGAAGCCTCTAAAGTGAAACTGGATGCCGCAAAAGCAAAATTAGATAAAGCGCAGACGGTGCTCGATCAGGCTTGGAAACAACGTTGATCTGAAGAGAACGCGGTAAACAAAACGCCCCAGCTAGTCTGGGGCGTTTTGCATGGGGACACCCACTAGTAGCCTAGCGCGCGCGCGCCCTGATAGAACAAGAAGCTGACCAGCCACGCCAGTGCTAAGGACCATGCAAGTGCGAGTGCAGTGAATCCATTGTTCTTGGATTCGTTACGCAAGGTGGCGATGGTCGAGAGACAGGGTGTGTAGATGAGGGTGAACAGCATGAAGCTGTAGGCCTGTACCCAATCTAGTTGTTGACCTAATGCACCGCCCAGCGCATCCCCACTCATGCCGTAGATGACGGCTAGCGAGCCGATGACGATCTCTTTGGCGACGAAGCCGAAGATGAGGGCGATGGTGAGTTGCTCGTTGATGCCGATAGGGGCGAACAGGGGATGCAGCCATGCGCCTATCATGCCGGCGAGGGTGTTTGCACTGGCGGGTTCGGCGGAGGGGGGCAGGTTGGTCAGTAGCCACACCAGTACGACACCAGCGATGATGAACTGCGAGGCGCGGCGCAAGAAGTGTGTGACCTCATGCCAGCCACGCAACAGCATCTGACGGCCTGTGGGGAAGCGATACGGTGGCAACTCCAATACGAAGGGTTCGGTGTTGGCGAACTGGCGTTTGAACAGCAGTGCCGTGAGAATGGCTGCGGCGAAGCTGAATAGATATAGGCTGAATAACACCAGTGGTGCGTGTTTGGGTGAGAACAGCGCTGCGGTGATGAATACGAACACTTGGAGACGTGCCGAACAGAGTGAGAACGGGATCACCAGCATGGATAGCATGCGCAGGCTACGCGAACGCATCACGCGCGTTCCCATCAGTGCGGGAACATTGCAGCCGAAGCCCATCAGCAGCATGACGAAACTACGTCCGTCTAGTCCCATCTTGGCCATCAACGCATCCATCAAGAAAGCTGCGCGAGACAGGTAGCCCGTGTCCTCCACGATGGCCATGAACAAAAAGAACAGGATGATGATGGGTACGAAGGCGGCGACGGTGGCGACCCCGTTGTAGATACCATCGAGCAGAAGACCCGACATCCAAGTGGGTAGGCCAGCACATGCCGGATCGAGAACGGTCTTGCGCAACCATCCAAGCAGGTCGGCGACACCGCCCTGCAAAGGCTGGCCGAAGAAGAAGATGCCTTGGAACAGCAGATACATGATGCCGAAGAAGATCGGCAATCCCAACCATGGGTGCAACATCAGGCTATCGAGTTTGTCGGTGCGCGTGTCAGATAGGCGAGCGGGAACCTGTACCGCACCGCTCAATACGCGCGTCATCTCGTGTTCGATATGCGCATCTTGTTCCAGTTGGGTGCGCAACGCTTCGGCCATTCCCGGGGTGGGGTAGCGCACCGCTTTGGTGATGGCCTGCATCGCCTCGACATGCCCCTGTCCGTATTTTGCGCTGATGAGATGGATGGGCATGCCCAACAACTCAGCCATCTTGTCGCCATCGATGGTGATGCCGAATTTCTTTGCTTCATCTGCCATGTTGAGTAGCACCACCATGTTCAGATTGAGTTGCTTGAGTTGTAGTAACAGGCTCAGCTGGCGTTCGATCTGGGTGGCGTTGAGCACGACGATGGCAAGATCGGGTACGTTGTCATGCAGGAAATGTCGCACCACCTGCTCGTCCTCGGAGAAGCCGTGGATGTCGTAGATGCCGGGCAGGTCGATGATCTCGACCATGTCACCACCCAGCAATATCTTGCCGGTGAGTAGCTCGACAGTGATGCCCGGCCAGTTGCCTACGCGCGCTGCACCACCGGTGAGACGGTTGAATAGCGTGGACTTGCCGGTGTTGGGCATGCCGAGTAGGGCGATACGTTTCATTCCGTTCTGACCTCGATGAGGGCGGCTTCCGTTTGGCGCAGCAGGATGTCGGTGGTGCCGATGCGTACCTGCACTGGGCCGCCAAAGATGGCCTTGCGGATGATCTCTATGTCTTTACCAGAACGGAATCCAAGCGCCTGCAAGCGTTGGCGTAATGCGTCATCCGTATGGATGTCAGTGATCGTGCCATGCATGCCGGGAGCAAGGCTGGATAAGGGGGTGTGGGGATTGAAGTCGTTGGCGTTCACAGTGTTTGGATTATTTCATAGCTCACACGCTTGCGGACAAATAATCTGTCGAATCGGTTAGAATGCGCCCTCCCAAAAACGTAGCTGACATCATGATTACAGGTAGCATCGTTGCGATCGTCACCCCCATGCATGAAGACGGAAGTCTGGACTTGGTGGCGTTCCGCGCATTGATCGATTTCCATATCGCCGAAGGCACAGATGCCATCGTGGTGGTTGGTACCACCGGCGAGTCGCCCACTGTCGATGTGGAAGAGCACGAACAACTCATCCAGGTCGCAGTGGAACATGCTGCTGGCCGCCTTCCCATCATCGCGGGTACGGGCGCGAACTCCACCAAGGAAGCCATCGAACTCGCCGCCTTCTCGAAGAAGGCTGGGGCTGCTGCTTCCCTGACTGTCGTGCCGTACTACAACAAACCGACGCAAGAAGGGTTATACCAACATTTCAAAGCCATCGCCGAAGCGGTGGATATGCCGCACATCCTCTACAACGTGCCGGGACGCACGGGTGCGGACATGAGCAACGACACGGTGCTGCGTTTGGCGCAGATCAAGAACATCGTTGGCATCAAAGATGCGACAGGTGGTATCGAGCGCGGTAGCGACTTGTTGCAACGCGCACCTAAAGATTTCGCCATCTACAGTGGCGATGATGCGAGCACCTTAGCGCTGATGTTGCTCGGTGCGCACGGCACTATCTCGGTGACTGCTAACGTCGCCCCCAAGCTGATGCATGAGATGTGTGTCGCAGCATTGAAGGGCGAAGTCGTCAAGGCACGCGAGATCAACTTCCGTTTGCTTGGTTTGCATCGTCATTTGTTCGTCGAAGCCAACCCCATCCCTGTGAAATGGGCCGTGGCCCGAATGGGTAAGATGAAGAACACATTGCGCTTGCCGCTCACGCCACTTTCCACAGGTGCACAACCTGTTGTTGAAACGGCGATGCGTCAGGCTGGAGTCATTTGAGATGGGAAACACTATGAACACACGCAACATCGTCATCGGCTTGGCCGCACTCACCTTGTTGGCAGGTTGTAGCATCTTTGAACGCAAACAGGTGGATTACAAGGCAGGCGCGGTGGAAGCGCCCGCCTTGGAAGTGCCGCCGGATCTGACCAAGAGTGCCAGTGACCAACGTTTCTCTATCCCTGCCCCCGATGGTACGCAAGTGGCGAAATATTCAGATTTCACGCGTGAGAAGACTGCTGAACCCTGCGCGCTTCCCGCTAGTGCGCCTGTCGCCACGACCGCGACTCCAACGACACAATTGTTGACGGTCGGTGGTGTGCGTTTCATCTTGGTCACTGAATCCTTCGATCGCGTCTGGCGCAAGACAGGACTTGCCTTGGAAAAGGCCGGCATCGCTGTTGGCGATGTGGATAGAAGCAAGGGCATCTATTTCTTGAAGAACGTATCCAAAGACAAGAAAGCCGCTGACATCCAAGTGTCGGTGCATGAGGTCAATGGCGTGAGCGATGTGACCGTCAAAGAAGGCAGTGATCTGAACGGAAAAGAGGCGATGCGCGTTCTCGAGGTCGTGTTCCAGAATCTGGAGAAGTAAATCGCAGTGATGCGCTTTGCACTTTTAGGAAGTGGTAGCGAAGGCAATGCGCTCGTCGTTCAAGTAGGCTCCACAACGTTATTGATGGATTGTGGGTTCTCTGTCAGTGAGACCGTCACGCGTCTGGCCCGTCTAGGGCTGCAAGCAGAACAACTCGATGGCATCCTAGTCACACACGAACATAGCGATCACATCGCAGGTGTGGCCAGATTGGCGCGCAAATTCAAGCTCCCTGTTTGGATGACACATGGCACGTTCCGTTTCCAGCATGCGGCGTTTGCCGATGTCACTGTCGCCGAGATCAATCCCCATGCTTCATTTGCCGTAGGCGATATCCACGTACAACCCTTCCTCGTTCCTCACGATGCGGGAGAGCCTGTGCAATATGTGTTCGGTGACGGGGCTTTCAGATTGGGGGTGTTGACCGATACGGGCCATGCCACACCGCATGTCGAAGCCGTCCTTACGGGATGTCATGCGCTTATATTGGAGTGCAATCATGACGAAGAGATGTTACGTAACGGGCGCTATCCAGCAAGCCTTAAGCAGCGTGTGGGTGGCCGCTTTGGTCATTTGAACAACGAACAGGCGGCGAGCTTGTTATCGCATTTGGATAACGCTCGATTGCAGCACATCGTGGCAGCTCATCTGAGTCTGCAGAACAACCTACCGACTTTGGCGGTGGCTGCATTGAGTGAGGTGTTGGCGTGCGAGAAGGAGTGGGTCGCCGTGGCGGATCAACAGCTGGGTTTGGATTGGCGAGAGATACGCTGATCGAATGACGTAAAAAAAGCCGACTTGCGTCGGCTTTTTTCGTTGCACGAGAAGTGCAGATTACTTCTTAGCAGCTTCGCCAACAGCAGCGGCAGCGGCAGCAACGCCAGAAGCAGCTTCAGTAACAGCAGGAGCAGCGGCAGCAACGCCAGAAGCAGCTTCAGCAACAGCAGGAGCAGCAACTTCAGTTTTGCCACAAGCAACCAGAGACAGAGCAACCAGAACAGCGATCAAAGCAGATTTCATTTTATTTCCTATCGATAATAAACAAACACAAAAAAGCCAATTTTGAAGAGGCACCAGACCTTCGCAGCAACCTCCCTACTACAAAGGGCGCGGCATTCTACCAATTTTGTAGGGAAATGCTAGGGTGTTATAACCCTAAACGCGTCGGTGTTGCTCCTGGATGTGAGGATTGCCACATCTCTTGGAAGCGAGAATTGAGTAGTCGAGCCCCTTCTGGATCGTTCTTGGCCAGGAGGCCGCGCGCGTCATCGAAGTGGTAGCGGCGGACGTAGTTCGCATTATCGGCGACTGCGAATGGCTCGGTGACGCTTTTCATGTGAGCGGGCGTCTGGAAGATATCCATGCTGTGACTGAATTCGCGCAATAACATCATCACGCGCGGGCAGTAGCGGATCAGATGCTGTGGATCATGCGCAAGCAACTGTAGGCGATTGTTGGTGCTTGCCAGTAGGAAATGTCGCAGTACATCGTATCGTGCTTCCGAATTGAAACCGATATCGGAAAAATCCTTCTCGAAGATGTTGAGCGAATGCCGTGCCGAGGCGCAAACCGTATCCAAAGCTTCGATGTAGTCGATCGCGCCATCAAATAGGGTGTGCTGTAGCGAATCGTCACTCATGATCAACGCCTCTTTGTGGGTGCCAAGAATCCGTCCAGATACCATTCATAAAGCAAGCCGATACTGGAGGTGCCGAGTTTGGCGCCAGCATTCAGCGCTCGTGTATCGGCTAATTCACGCAACACACGATAATCAGCTTTGCTCACTGGGCAAGCATCGCCATTGATGAATGCCGTGTTTCCATAGCATTGCATCTGTGTCTTCAAATCAAGCGTCACGCCAGATCTTTCCACAGCCTGTGCGAACTTGGCTTCGGACAATGGCTTGTTCGGTGTGTCGAAGAAGATGTGTGGCTTTGGCTCGGAAAGGTAGCAACCTAAGAAGTTCGCCACATCCTCGTCATCCCACTTCACTTTGCGGATGGTGTCGGCGACCTGCTTGAGCATATCTGGGCCGATCTCGGATGGATGTTTTTGTAGCTTCAGATCGGGATCGGCATACGTGCCTTTGATCTCGATGCGGTCTTGCAGATAGACCAAGAATTGTTCAGCCAGCTCTTGATACCAAGGCGTGCGAAAACCAATGGAGTAGGTCATGCAGTCGTCTTCGGCGATGCCGTTGTGGGCGCACTGCGGAGGGAGGTACAGCATGTCGCCGGGTTCCAACACCCACTCCTGTTCGACTTTGAAATCCTTCAAGATGCGCAAGGGGGCACCTTCTATCAAGGTCTGGTCTGCTTGGGTGGAGATCTGCCAGCGACGATGACCATAACCTTGCAGCAAGAATACGTCGTAGATGTCGAAGTGGGGGCCGACGCCGCCGCCTTTCGGGGCATAGCTCACCATCAGATCATCGAGTCGCGCATGCGGGATGAAGTTGAAGCGTTTGATCAGATCAGTCGCTTCAGGCGAAAAGTGATTCACGCCCTGCACCAGTACCGACCACTTGGCTTTGCCGAAATCCTTGAAGTCATCGGGTGTGAAAGGTGAATGCTGGAGGCCGAACTTGCCACGCTGTTGAGTGACTAGGCGTGCTTGCGCATCCTCAGTGCAGGCAAGATCGATCAATCCTTGCGGATCAAGTAATCCTTTGAATCCGGGCACGGCCTGACGGATCAACAGAGGCTTTTTTTGCCAGTAATCGCGCAGGAATTGTTGCGGAGTGAGTCCGCCAAGTAGAGTGTTTTTCATACTGTGATTATAGCCCTGTGGCAAGCATTGAAAAGCAAATTCAGTCCCGGCCCATCGAGCAAAATTAGATAGAATGCACGGCAGGAGGATGGCATGCCACAACTACAAAATATACCGTTGCAAGCAGGGAACGAGGCGCCACATTTCGAGTTGCCTGATGCCGATATGGAGACGTTCAGGTTGGTCGCCCAGCAAGGTAAACATAACGTCGTTCTGTATTTCTACCCGAAGGACGACACGCCGGGTTGCACCATGGAAGCGAACGAGTTCAGCGACCATGAAGAGGATTTTGCTAAATACGATGCCATCGTGGTTGGGGTCAGTCGTGACGATTGTATCAGCCACGCCTCGTTTCGCGACAAACACGGACTCTCTGTTTTGTTGTTGGCGGATACCGAAGCGCGCGTGTGTAAGAAATATGGCGTGATGTATGAGAAGGAAGTGGATGGATATAAGAAGTTGTCCATCAAACGTTCCACATTCATCATCGACAAGCAGGGCAAGTTACGCCACGCCCTATATGATGTGCATGCGCATGGACATGCTCAAGATATTCTTAAACTGGTAAAGGAAATGAAATGAAGATCGCAAAGAACTCAGTAGTCTCGCTCACTTATCAACTCGCGGACGCTGACGGCACCGTAATCGAAAAGACAGGCGATCCCATCAGCTACCTGCATGGTGGTTATGACGGTATCTTCCCAACGGTGGAAGAAGCGCTGGAAGGTAAGAACATCGGCGACAAATTCTCCGTCAGCATGGAGCCGGATGACGCTTTCGGTGAATACGAACATGAGCTGGTACGTGCCGAGCCACGTGACATGTTCCCCAAAGAAGTCGCGGTCGGCATGCAGTTCGAAGGCGGCGCAGAAGGGGATGATGACGAAGACTTCATGCTTTACACCGTCACCGAAGTGACCGACGATGAAGTGACGGTCGATGGTAACCATCCACTGGCTGGCAAGTCACTCGTATTCTCTGGCACCATCACCGGTGTGCGCGCTGCTTCTGCGGAAGAGCTGACTCATGGGCATGTGCATGGCGAAGGTGGTCATCACCACTAAGTTTTTCTGAGTAGTAAAAATACAAAAGCCCGCTGATGCGGGCTTTTGTTTTGGAACGATGACGACCGCTTAAATTCGTTTTGCCAACTCTATTGCTTTGCCAAGATAGGTTTCTGGACTCAGATTCTGCAAGCGTTGTTTCTCGCTATCTGGGATATCCAAGGTCTGGATGAAGGTGGCCAGACTTTCGCGATTGATACCACCTTTGCCGCGAGTCAGCTCCTTCAATTTGTCGTAGGCATCGGGCACGTTATAACGACGCATCACGGTCTGGATCGGTTCTGCCAACACTTCCCAACTATTGTTCAAGTCGTCCGCCAAGCGTTGAGGGTTGGCTTCCAGCTTGTTCAGCCCCTTCAAGCAGGATTCATAAGCCAGCAAGGTGTAACCCATCGCCACGCCCATGTTGCGCAACACGGTGGAGTCTGTGAGGTCACGCTGCCAACGTGAGACAGGCAATTTCTCAGCAAGATGTTTGAGCAAGGCATTCGCCAATCCCAGATTGCCTTCCGAGTTCTCGAAGTCGATCGGGTTGACCTTGTGTGGCATGGTGGATGAGCCGACTTCGCCGGCGACCACTTTTTGTTTGAAGTAACCGAGTGAGATGTAACCCCAGATGTCACGGTTCAAGTCGATGAGGATGGTGTTGGCGCGAGCATAAGCGTCATACAGTTCAGCCATGCAATCATGCGGCTCAATCTGGATGGTGTAGGGGTTGAACGCAATGCCGCGTGCTTCGACGAAGCGCTTGGCGAAGCTCTCCCAATCGACATCGGGGTACGCAGAAAGATGCGCGTTGTAGTTGCCCACCGCGCCATTGATCTTGCCCAAGATCTCGACAGCCGCGATGCGTGCATGGGCGCGACGCAGCCTATGCACTACGTTAGCGATCTCTTTCCCCATGGTGCTGGGGGTGGCAGTCTGGCCGTGGGTGCGGCACAGCATGGGCACATCAGCCAGTTGATGGGCGATGTTACGCAGTTTGTCGATGATGGATTGCAGGCCAGTCAACATCACGTCTTTACGCGAGTGGTTGAGCATCAGCGCGTGGCTCAGATTGTTGATGTCTTCGGAGGTGCAAGCGAAGTGGATGAATTCCAGCGCTTTTGAAGTCTCTGGATTCTCTCCAAGTTTTTCGCGCATCCAATATTCGATCGCCTTCACATCGTGGTTGGTTCGGCGTTCGATGGCTTTGATCTGCTCCGCATCGGCCTCAGAGAATTGCGCTGCGAGTTGATCGAGCTGGGCGATGGTACCGATGGTGAAAGGGGGCAGTTCTTTGATGCCCGCTTCGGCACTCAAAGCTTTGAGCCATTCGATCTCGATCAACAAGCGATAACGGATCAAACCGTATTCACTGAAGTATCCGCGCAAGGATTCGACCTTGCTTTGATAACGTCCATCGAGTGGGGAAAGTGCAGTGAGCGCTGAGAGAGTCATGTTGTCGTAGTCAAAAAGAATTCAGATGCGCATTTTACGCGAAGAGGACGTTCTATGCAGTCTGCGTGATGAGTGTGCGCGTTGGGAAGGCGAAGTCGGCGCCATGGCGCGATACGATCTCAGCGACCTTAAGCAAGACGTCCTGCCTAGTCTGGTGGTACTCCTGCAGGGCGCCTGACTTGGTGAAGGACAACAGGGTGATATCGATCGAGGATTCTGCCATCTTCCCTAAGCCAACGATCACAGCTTGGTCGGAGTCGATTTGGGGGTGCTGCTTCAGCATTTGCTCGATCTCAGATGTGATGTCAGTGACCTTGCCGATATCTTCATAGCGCAAGCCGATGACCTCTTCGATGCGGCGATGCGAGATGCGTGAAGTGTTCTCTACCACGATGGAGGTGAATAGAGAATTGGGGACAAAGAGCAGTGCCATATTGTTGGCGCGCAGGGTGGTCTGACGCCAACCGATGTGTTCGACCGCACCTTCGATCTCTCTATCAGGTGAACGTATCTTGTCGCCGATGTTGAAAGGGCGGTCGAGGTGCACCATCAAGCCGCCGAACAAGTTCGCCAAAAGATCTTTGGCGGCGAAGCCGACCGCGATACCACCGACACCTCCAAACGCCAGCACACCGGAGATGCTGAACCCCAAGGTCTGCATCATCATGAGTGCCGCGAGTACCACGACGACGATGCGAGCGATCTTGCTCAGACCATCGACCGTCGTGCGATCCTCGGCGCCGTCGACGAGAGGGCGTGTTGCGATGGCATTGTTGGCGAGCTCGCGGATCAGCTTGAACAAGAACCACGAGACGCAGAGGATGAATCCGATGTTGCGAGCGGGTGCAAGGAAATCGAGTAGTTGTTCACCTGTCTGGCGCTGTACGAGGTGAAGCGTAAATGAAAGTCCGGACAACCAGATCAGGGCGGGGAGCGGTTTCTTTGCTGCGGAAATGATCGCATCGTCCCAGATGTTCTCAGTGTGAGAGGCCGCTGTCTCTGCACGCTTCAGTGCGCGGACGACAAAAAAGTGTGCGAGCAACGTGCCCCCCAGAACGAGGAGCAATCGGATGATGTCGGGAGTGAGTTCAGTGATCATCGGTATCCTAGAAACTATTTGATGATGCCGCCACCGAGGCAGACATCGCCCTCGTAAGCGACGACGGATTGTCCTGGGGTGACTGCCCATTGCGCTTCATCAAAGCTGAAATGGGTGCTGTTGTCTTGAGCGATAGCAATACGACAAGCTGCATCTTGTTGGCGATAGCGTGTCTTGGCGGCGAACGCACGCGAGACATCTGGTGCGTGCCCGCTGATCCAGTGCATGTCGAGCGCATCTAATTCTGGCGCCAGCAGGGCGGGGTGGTCGTGTCCTTGCACCACGATCAAACGATTCTTTGCCATGTCTTTACCAGAAACGAACCACGGTTCACCACTGCTCTCTTTGCCACCGCCGATGCCCAGCCCCTGACGCTGGCCGTAGGTGTAGAACGATAGCCCCATGTGTTGCCCCATGACTTTACCCTCGGGAGTGACCATGTCGCCCGGTTTGGTGGGTAGATAGCGATTCAAGAACTCGCGGAAGGGGCGCTCACCGATGAAACAGATGCCGGTGCTATCTTTCTTCGCGGCATTGGAAAGGTTGTGCTGGTGTGCGATCTCGCGCACTTTGGATTTGGGGATGTCGCCCAAAGGGAACATCGATTTGGACAATTGAAGTTGATTCAAGCGATGCAAGAAATAACTCTGATCTTTGCTGTGATCATCCGCCTTGAGCAACTGGAACGCGCCGTCTTGTTCGCGCACCTTGGCGTAATGCCCCGTGGCGATCTTGTCTGCCCCTAGTCGGATGGCGTGGTCCAAGAATGCTTTGAACTTGATCTCGGAGTTGCACAGGATGTCGGGGTTCGGAGTGCGTCCTGCCTCGTATTCGCTTAGGAAATAGCTGAACACGCGGTCTTTATATTCTTTGGCGAAGTTCACCGCCTCGATAGGCACGCCGATGGTGTCTGCGACCGAGACGGCATCGATCAGGTCTTGGCGCGAAGAGCAATACTCGCTGTCGTCATCGTCTTCCCAGTTCTTCATGAACAGGCCAGTGACTTCGTAGCCCTGTTGTTTCAAGAGCAGCGCAGTGACAGCGGAATCCACGCCACCTGACATGCCGACGACGATATGTTTCTTACTCATAATGGGTGATAAGGTCGAGCGGGTAGCGTTTCCCAGCGATGTAGTCTTCTACGCAGCGCAGGATGAGCGGACTACGGTGACGATCTTGTGTGGCTCGGATCTCGTCGAGCGTCATCCAAACAGCGCGAACGATACCTTCGTCTAAAGCGCGTTCTGGATGATGGGCAAGGATGTTCCCGCCGAAGGCGAAACGTAGATACGTCGTGTCCGACGCGGTCGAATGCCAGCGATATACGCCGAGGAGGAACGTCGGCTCGAAGTCGTACGCGGATTCTTCCAGTACCTCGCGTACAGCACCTGCGGCCAAAGTCTCGTTCGCTTCCCAGTGTCCGGCGGGTTGATTGAATAGCAGGCCTTGAGGTGTGTGTTCTTCCACCAGCAAGAATTTATTATCCCGTTCAAGGACGGCGGCGACGGTGGCGTGTGGTTTCCAGATCATGTTGTGATTCTAATCGAAATAAAAAAGGCAGGGTTTCCCCTGCCTTTCTTGAGCGCAGCTAGATTACTTAGCTGCGGCTGGTGCAGCTGCAGGAGCGGCAGCTTTGTCATCATGATGTTCTTCGTGCTCTTCTTTCTTCTCTTTCTTTGCTTTTTTCTCTTTCTTTGCTTTTTTAGCTGCTTTTTCAGCGTCTTTCTTTGCTTTACGCTCAGCCTTGGCTGCATCGTTGTGTTCTTCTTTTGCGTCGTGCTTGTGCTCTTCAGCCTTTGCTGGAGTTGCAGCAGCGGCTGGCGCAGTTGCTGCATGAGCGCCTGCATGGTTGTCAGCGGAAGCGGTGAAAGAAACAGCAGCGAATGCAGCAGCGATCAGTGTAGACAACAGTTTCATGTGTGGCTCCAATTCAAGTAGGTTGATAAACGTTGATGACACTACCCGTGTCGGGGGCTAGCAACGCGACTTTACTCAGTTGCGTTGACAGATGCTCATAAATATTCAGAAGCGTTGTTTGGTGCCGGGGGGGGGAATCGAACCCCCACGCCCTTTCAGGCACTGGATTTTGAGTCCAGCACGTCTACCAGTTCCATCACCCCGGCAAGAGTGTTATTGCGATGCGTGTCAGCCAATATTCAGGTGATACGTCTTGGAAGGGCGCGAATTATCCACGAAACAGCTTGGTTCATCAACTACAATGCGCGCCTTTATTTTTACCAACCGTTTTTGCCTGACATGCGTACCGAGGAATTCGACTTCGAACTGCCTGAACGACTGATCGCCCAGCACCCGCCTAAGCAGCGTGGAGCCAGCCGTTTGCTGCATGTCGGTCTAGCAGGGTTGGAGGATAAGACCTTCTTTGACCTACCCAGTTTGCTGAACGAACATGATGTCCTTATTCTCAACGATACACGCGTGCTGAAGGCGCGCTTGTTCGGCAAGAAGGCAACAGGCGGACTGATCGAAGTGATGGTCGAGCGCATCTTGGGTGCGCATGAGGTATTGGCTAAGGTGCGCGCCAGCAAATCTCCCAAGCCAGGCAGCACCTTCGAGTTGGCGGATGCCGTCACCGTCGAAGTGTTGGGTCGTGAGGATGAGTTCTTCCACCTGCGTTTTGCCTGCGAAGCACTTGTAGAGCAGGTGTTGGAGCAATACGGAAAGTTACCCTTGCCGCCCTACATCACCCATGCCACCGAGGCTGAGGATGATGAGCGCTATCAGACCGTGTTTGCCAGAGAGCAGGGCGCGGTGGCTGCGCCCACGGCAGGTTTGCATTTCGATGATGCGATGTTGGATACCTTGCGTGCCAAAGGTGTGAATATCGCCTATGTGACGCTGCATGTCGGCGCGGGGACTTTCCAACCCGTCCGTGCAGAGAACATCGATGAGCATGTCATGCACAGCGAGCGCTACACGGTGCCACAGGCAACGGTGGATGCCATCAAACAAGCCAAGGCAAATGGCGGACGAGTGGTGTCGGTTGGTACAACCAGTCTGCGTGCATTAGAAAGTGCGGCAGCGGGCGGTGAGCTGAAGGCTGGTTCGGGGGAGACGCGCATCTTCATCACACCGGGCTATCGTTTCAACGTGATCGATGTGTTGCTGACCAACTTCCATCTGCCACGCTCCACCTTGTTGATGCTGGTGTGTGCCTTTGGTGGGATGCAGAAGTTGATTGCAGCCTATGAGCATGCGGTACAGAACGAATATCGTTTCTTCAGCTATGGAGATGCGATGTTGATCGAGAGAGAGTCATGAAATTCACACTACACAAACAATCTGGTGCTGCTCGTCGCGGCACGATCGAATTAGCGCACGGCAAGGTGGAGACACCTGCCTTCATGCCGGTGGGAACCTACGGCACAGTGAAAGCCATGTCACCGCAGGAATTGAAAGACATCGACGCGCACATCGTGTTGGGAAACACCTTCCATCTATGGTTACGTCCGGGGTTAGAAGTCATTGAGGCGCACGGTGGTTTGCACAAGTTCATGAGCTGGGATGGTCCGATCCTCACCGACTCCGGCGGCTTTCAGGTATTCAGCCTTGGCGAGTTGCGCAAGATCACCGGTGGTGGCGTGGAGTTCCGGTCGCCCGTGAATGGCGACAAGTGTTTCCTGTCGCCTGAAGAATCGATGCGTATCCAGCGCGTGTTGAACTCTGACATCGTGATGATCTTCGACGAGTGCACGCCATACCCTGCGGACGAGCAAGTCGCTGGCGTATCCATGCGCCTCAGTTTGAGTTGGGCCGAGCGCAGCAAGAAGGCGCATGAAGGCAATCCGAATGCGCTGTTCGGCATCGTGCAGGGCGGTATGCATGAACATCTGCGTGATGAATCGCTGGCAGGATTGAAGGACATCGGTTTCGACGGTTTCGCTATTGGCGGCCTGTCTGTGGGGGAGCCAAAGGAAGACATGTTGCGCATCTTGAAGCACACCGCACCGCAAATGCCGCAAGACAAACCGCGTTACCTGATGGGGGTGGGCACACCGGAAGACCTCGTAGCCGCCGTAGCGGAAGGCATCGATATGTTCGACTGTGTGATGCCGACGCGCAACGCACGTAACGGTCACCTGTTCACCCGTTTCGGCGATGTGCGCATCAAGAATGCGCAATACCGTTTGGATACCGGGCCGCTCGACCCGCAGTGCAAGTGCTATACCTGCCAGAACTTCAGCCGTGCCTATCTGCACCACTTGCACCGACTGGGAGAGATATTGGGTGCACGCCTCAATACCATCCATAACCTGCACTATTACCAAGAGTTGATGCAACAGGTCAGAGCGTCCATCGAAGCGGGGCAATTCGCAGAGTTCCAAGCCGCATTCCATCAGGCACGCGCAGGCCGCTGAACTCCTGCTGGGCGTAGCAAATCGGTCACATCATCCGTGATAGAATGCGCGCCTTCATTTTTTTGTCATTCATCACGGAGAGTAATTACATGATCACTGAATTCTTCATCAGCAACGCACACGCAGAAGGCGCAGCAGCACCCGCAGGCGGCGGTTTCCTCGAATTCCTGCCCTTGATCGCTCTGTTGGCAGTATTCTATTTCTTGATCCTGCGTCCACAACAAAAACGTGCCAAAGAGCACAAGGCGATGATGGATGCGCTGCAAAAGGGCGATGAAGTCGTCACTGGTGGCGGCGCATTGGGCCGTGTGGAAAAAGTGGGCGAAGAATACGTCGCAGTCGAAGTGGCTACAGGCATCATCGTTCAATATCAGAAGTTCGCTATCCAGACCGTGCTGCCAAAAGGCACCATCAAGGCGCTTTGATCCACGAAACCTCATTTACGCTGTAACAAGGTGCTGCAATGAATCACTATCCGATCTGGAAATACCTGTTGATCCTGTTCGCACTCGTCACTGGTTTGGTATATGCACTGCCGAACCTGTACGGTGAATCGCCTGCGGTGCAAGTGTTACCGCTCAGGTCGCATCTCAAGGCGGATACAGCTCTGTTGCAGCGTGTTGAAGAGGCGTTGAAGAGCGCGCAACTGGATCCAGAGATTCTTTCTCTCGATTCAACGAGTGTGAAAGCGCGTTTCGCGGATACAGACAGTCAGATCAAGGCGAAAGATGCATTGCACGCAGCGTTGGGCGAAGACTATGTCGTTGCGCTGAACCTGTTGTCACGTTCTCCGGAGTGGCTCACCAGTCTCAATGCCTTGCCTATGTACCTGGGTCTGGACTTGCGTGGTGGTGTGCACTTCTTGATGCAGGTGGATATGAAGGCTGCGTTGGACAAGGCGATTGAGTCCTCGTCCAGCGACATCCGTAGCACCTTGCGTGAGGCGAACATCCCTTACGCTGGGGTGACACGCGATGGAAACGTCATCACCACCAAGTTCCGCGATGCGGCGGCGCGCACCAAAGGGGAAGAAGAACTTAAGCAGCGTTTCCAGGGTTTGGAATTCACAGAACGTGAAGTGGCAGGTGAGTATGTGTTGGTCGCCACCCTCAAGCCGCAAGAGCAGACACGCATCCAAGAATCCGCTGTGCAACAGAACTTGGTCACACTGCGTAACCGTGTGAATGAATTGGGTGTGGCTGAACCCGTCATCCAACAACAAGGTGTGGACCGCGTCGTGGTGCAACTGCCGGGCGTGCAAGACACTGCACGTGCCAAAGACATCTTGGGTCGTACCGCGACTTTGGAAGTACGCTTGGTCGATGACGAGCACCAAGTCGGCCTCGGTTCCGTCGCACCATTCGGTACTGAAATATTCAAAGAGCGTGACGGCACGGCCTTGTTGGTGAAGAAGGCGGTCATCCTGACGGGTGAGCGCATCAATGATGCGCAACCTGGTTTCGATAGCCGCAACAACGAACCCGCCGTCCACATCAATCTGGATGCCGTGGGCGCACGCAAGTTCAAAGAAGCCACACGTGAGAACGTGGGCAAACGTATGGCGATCGTCCTGTTCGAAAAGGGCCGTGGAGAAGTGGTCACCGCACCCGTCATCCGCGAAGAGATCGGTGGTGGCCGTGTACAGATCAGTGGTCAGATGAGTACGGTCGAAGCGCAAGACACCGCTTTGCTCTTGCGCGCAGGTGCTTTGGCTGCACCGATGGAGATCATCGAAGAACGTACCGTCGGCCCCAGCTTGGGAGCGGACAACATCCAACGCGGTTTTGATTCCACCAAGATCGGTTTCATCGCCATCGCCATTTTCATGATCGCCTACTACCTCATGTTTGGCACCATCTCGGTACTGGCCTTGGGGGCCAACCTGTTGTTGCTGGTCGCTTTGCTCTCCATGCTACAAGCCACCCTCACCTTGCCAGGTATGGCAGGTATCGCGCTGACCTTGGGTATGGCGATCGACTCCAACGTGTTGATCAACGAACGTATCCGTGAAGAGTTGCGTAATGGTGTGCCGCCGCAGATGGCGATCCATACGGGTTACGAGAACGCCTTTGCTACCATCCTAGACTCCAACATCACCACATTGATCGCGGGTGTCGCCTTGTTCATGTTCGGCTCCGGTCCGATCAAAGGTTTTGCTGTCGTGTTGTGCTTGGGCATTCTCACCTCGATGTTCAGCGCGGTGCTGGTGTCTCGCGCACTGGTCAATCTGTTCTATGGTCGTAAGGCTCGACTCAACAAGGTCGCCATCGGCTAAGGGGAAAGATATGGAATTCTTCAAGATCAAAAAAGATGTCCCGTTCATGAGCTACGGGAAAGTGACGACCAGCATCTCGCTGGTCACTTTCATCCTCGCTGTGTTCTTCTTGGTGACCAAAGGCTTGAATTTTGGTGTCGACTTCACAGGCGGCACCGTGCTGGAAGTGCACTACGCGCAATCAGCTGATCTGGATAAGGTGCGCGGCAAGCTGGAAGAGATCGGTCTGCATGAATCCGTGGTGCAGAACTTCGGTTCCAGCAAAGACGTGTTGATCCAAGTGCCGTTGAAGCAGAACACCGTGGGGGCGAAGCTCTCCGAAACTGTGCTGGAAGCATTGCGTGGACAAGATGCGAGCGTCGAGTTGCGCCGCGTAGAATTCGTGGGCCCACAAGTCGGTAAGGATCTGATTGAGAACGGCGCGATGGCCTTGCTACTCGTTTCGCTCGGCATCGTCGGTTATCTGTGGGTGCGCTTCGAATGGAAGTTCGGTTTGGCCGCCATCATCGCGAACTTGCACGATGTGGTCATCATCTTGGGTTTCTTCGCCTTCTTCCAGTGGGAGTTCTCACTCTCCGTGTTGGCGGCGGTGTTGGCTGTGCTGGGTTACTCGGTGAATGAATCCGTGGTCGTGTTCGACCGGATCCGTGAGAACTTCCGCAAGATGCGCAAGACCGAAGTGGCAGAGATCATCGACAACGCCATCACGCGTACCATGTCGCGTACCATCATCACCCACGGTTGTACGCAGATGATGGTCACATCCATGTTGTTCTTGGGCGGTGCCACGCTGCACTATTTCGCACTGGCGCTGACCATCGGCATCTTGTTCAGTATCTACTCATCGGTGCTGGTCGCCAGCCCCTTGTTGATGATCTTTGGTGTGTCGCGAGAGGACTTCATCAAGCCAGAGAAGACAGAAGCAGAAGAAGTGCTGCCTTAAACGATGGAGCTGCTGACCAGTTTCCTCGACATCGTCCTGCATCTTGACGCACATCTTCTTGCGTTGGTGCAGGAGTATGGCGTGTGGATCTACGCTATCTTGTTCGTCATCATCTTCGCCGAGACGGGTCTGGTCGTCGCCCCGTTCCTACCGGGTGATTCGCTGCTCTTTGTGACAGGTGCGTTGTGTGGCATGGGTTCGTTGCAGCTAGAGATATTGATGCCGCTACTCATACTTGCGGCATTCAGTGGTGACAACACCAACTACTGGGTCGGTCGCTTAATCGGGCTACGTTTGCTCAATCACGCCAGCCAGAAACTCATCAAGCACGAACACCTAGAGAAGACTCATCTGTTCTTCGATAAGCATGGTGGCAAGACCATCATCTTCGCGCGCTTCTTGCCCATCATCCGTACCTTCGCACCCTTTGTGGCAGGCATCGGCACCATGAATTACCGCTCCTTCGTCATGTTCAGCGCGATGGGGAGTATGGCTTGGATCGGTAGTTTGACCATCGCGGGTTACTTTTTTGGCAACATCCCCATCATCAAGAACAACCTCACCTTGATGATCCTCGTCATCATCATCGTCTCATTCATTCCGGCGATCTTGGAATTCATCAAGCACCGCAGGCAGGCGGCCAAGTAGGGCGTGCGTGTTCAGGCGTGAATAGACTTCACGCCATGCAGTTTCGTGACATCCCAATTTTGAATCGCCCAATCTAATACACTACGTACATCGCTATTGGCTAGCTCGATAGGCGGTTGCTGCTGTAGAAGATCCAACACGCGCATCAAGGTAGAGACGGGCTGTGACACATCCACAGGCGCAGCCAGAGTCTGCTTGCTCAATTTCTCTCCGGCCTCATTTACCACCACGGGCAGGTGCATGTGGGTCGGGGTGGTTAACCCCAGTAAGCGTTGTAGATGAATTTGGCGTGGCGTCGAGTTGAGAAGGTCTGCGCCGCGCACGATGTGCGTGATGCCTTGTGTGGCATCGTCCACGACTACAGCCAGTTGATAGGCGAACAAACCATCCGCCCGCTTCACTACAAAGTCACCGATCTCCACTTCGAGTTGTTGCGAGATGAGTCCCTGAAGTTCGTCGTCGAATCTGACAGCTTGCCCATCAGTCCTTACTCGCCAAGATCTCGCTTCACGTTCTGTCGGGATACCAGTTCGACACGTGCCTGGGTATACCGGCCCCTCGATCCCATGCAACGCTGAATCCGATATTTCTTTACGGGTGCAACAACATGGATACGCCAACCCATTGCTTTGCAATTTTTGTAGCGCCGCTTCATAGGCCGGCGTGCGCTGGCTCTGATACATCACAGGTTCATCGCTACGCATCCCGAAGATGGCGAGCGTACGGAGGATATCGTCTGCCGCACCTGCGACACAGCGTGGCGTATCGAGGTCTTCCATGCGTACAAGCCAGATGCCGTGATGATTTTTCGCATCGAGATAGCTGCCGACAGCGGCAACGAGTGAGCCGAAATGGAGGGGGCCGGTGGGGGAGGGGGCGAAGCGCCCCCTGTATGTTGGATCAGGCAGTGACAACTTCTTCTTCGAACTCCAGTACGACCTTGCCATCTTTGACATCCACAGTGACTTTGCCGCCGCTCGCTAATTTTCCGAACAGCAACTCGTCCGCGAGTGCGGAGCGGATGGTGTCTTGGATCAGACGCGCCATCGGTCGCGCACCCATCAGCGGGTCAAATCCGTGTTTGGCGAGATGGTCCTTGAGTTCTTCGGTGAAGAGGGCATCGACCTTCTTCTCGTGCAATTGCTCTTCCAGTTGCATGAGGAACTTGTCTACCACGCGCAAGATGATTTCCTTATCAAGTGCGGCGAAGGAGACGATGGCATCTAGGCGGTTGCGGAACTCGGGGGTGAACATCTTCTTGATGTCGGCCATCTCGTCACCGGCGGATGAGGTCTTGGTGAATCCCATACTGCTCTTGTTCAACGCCTCGGCGCCTGCATTGGTAGTCATGATGATGACGACATTGCGGAAGTCCGCCTTACGACCATTGTTGTCGGTGAGCGTGCCGTGATCCATCACTTGCAACAAGATATTGAAGATGTCTGGGTGCGCCTTCTCGATCTCATCCAGTAGCAACACGCTATGAGGTTGTTTGCTGATGGCCTCGGTGAGTAGACCACCTTGGTCGAAACCGACGTAACCGGGTGGCGCACCGATCAGGCGCGACACCGCATGCCGCTCCATGTATTCAGACATGTCGAAGCGATGGATAGGCATGCCCATGCTGTAAGCCAATTGACGCGCCACTTCGGTCTTGCCGACGCCAGTGGGGCCGGAGAACAGGAAGCTGCCAATGGGCTTTTGCGGATTGCCGAGACCGCTACGTGACATCTTGATGGCGCGCGCTAGCACGTCGATGGCTTTGTCTTGGCCGAACACGGTAGCTTTGAGGTCGCGATCCAGATTCTTGAGCGCATTGATGTCGTCGTGGGAAACGGTGCGTGTCGGGATGCGTGCGATCTTGGCGATGATCTCCTCGATCTCATGTTTGCCGACGATCTTTTTCTGCTTCGATTTGGGTAGGATGCGTTGCGCCGCACCAGCTTCATCCAGTACGTCGATGGCTTTGTCTGGCAAGTGGCGGTCATTGATGAATCGCGACGACAATTCTGCCGCGCTGGTGAGCGCTGCTGCACTGTACTTGATGCTGTGGTGTTCTTCGAAGCGCGACTTCAGGCCTTTCAATATCTCGATGGTCTGTTCGACAGAAGGCTCTGGCACATCGACTTTTTGGAAGCGACGGGACAGCGCTGAATCTTTTTCGAAGATGCCGCGATATTCTTGGTAGGTCGTCGCGCCTATGCACTTCAATGCACCACTAGAAAGTGCTGGTTTGAGTAAGTTCGATGCATCCATGGTTCCACCCGAAGCAGCACCCGCACCGATGAGCGTGTGTATCTCATCGATGAACAGCACAGCGTTGGGCGCATCCTTCAGTTCTTTCAGTACAGCCTTCAGGCGTTGCTCGAAATCACCACGATATTTTGTGCCTGCGAGTAATGAGCCCATATCAAGTGCGTAGACTTGTGCATCCTTCAGCACCTCGGGAACATCCCCTTCTGTGATGCGACGTGCCAATCCTTCCGCGATGGCCGTCTTGCCCACCCCAGCTTCACCGACCAAGAGCGGATTGTTCTTGCGACGGCGGCACAAGGTCTGGATGACGCGCTCCAATTCTAATTCGCGCCCGATGAGCGGATCGACCTTGCCAGCGATAGCATGGGCATTCAGGTCGAGGGTGTAGTTCGCCAAGGCACTTTCTTTGGAAGATTCCTGTTCGGCCTCCGTCTCGTTGGCTGTCTTCTGAGTATTCGGCTGGACTTCGGCGGTCTTGTTGATGCCATGTGCGATGTAGTTCACCACATCGAGGCGTGTGATGGCGCGTTGGTTGAGGAAGTACACCGCATGCGATTCCTTCTCGCCGAACATGGCGACGAGGATGTTCGCGCCCGTCACTTCTTTCTTGTTGGTGGACTGCACGTGCAGGATGGCGCGCTGGATGACGCGTTGGAATCCAACGGTGGGCTGTGTATCGACCTCTGCGGTTCCTGGCACGACGGGCGTATGGGTCTCGATATGCTGCGTCAACACAGCACGCAACTCCTCGATATCCGCGCCGCAGGCACGCAGGACATGCGCGGCAGATGGATTGTCCAGCATCGCCAATAGCAGGTGTTCAACGGTGATGAACTCGTGGCGTTTGCTTCGAGCTTCAACGAAGGCGAGGTGGAGGCTGACTTCTAGTTCTTGTGCGATCATCTAATTTTCCTCCATGTGGCATTTCAAAGGATGCCCATGCTGTATTGCATACGAAACGACTTGGTTTACTTTCGTCTCGGCGATGTCTTTCGAATATACGCCGCATACCGCAGCACCCTCGTTGTGTACTTTGAGCATGACCTGAGTCGCTTGTTCCGTCGTCATGCTGAAGAACGTCTGCAACACCTCGATCACGAATTCCATCGTGGTGTAATCATCGTTCAGTAACACCACTTTGTATAGCTTGGGTGGTTTGGTCTTGCTGCGCTCGAGTAGCGAAACGTTTTCTTGCTTGGTTGCCATTGGTGTCATTGTCACATTCAGTTCAGTTGCATATTTGACGATTAGAACGCCTTTTTCAACCCTGTTTTGAAAATATGTTGAATAAACGCTTGACGTTGTCAGTTCTACTGGGTTAAAAAGCGTCCGGGTGTTTGAATCAAAGTAGCTGCAGTACTGGTTTTGCCATGTGCGGACTTGGGTTTCAAACAATTCAGCGGGGACCCACCCGTATTTTTTGTAAGGAAGTAATAGCATGGCAAACGGTACAGTTAAATGGTTCAACGACGCTAAAGGTTTCGGTTTCATCACTCCTGATGATGGTAGCGAAGACCTGTTCGCGCACTTCTCCGCAATCAACATGAGCGGCTTCAAGTCCCTCAAAGAAGGCCAGAAAGTGACTTTTGACATCGTTCAAGGTCCTAAAGGCAAACAAGCTTCTAACATCCAAGCAGGTTAATCCTCGCTAAGATGTAAAAAAGCCCGCCACGAAAGTGGCGGGCTTTTTATTTGCGCTTTCCGGATCAGATCGCCTTCAGTGCGGCGTTGAACGTCGCGCTAGGGCGCATCGCATTCGATGTCTTGCTGAAGTCAGGCAGGTAGTAGCCGCCCATATCCACTGGTTTGCCTTGTGCGGCGATCAACTCTGCATTGATCTTCGCTTCATTCTCGGTCAATGCTTTTGCCAGTGGTGCGAAACGCGCCTTCACTTCTTTGTCCTTGCTCTGTGCGGCGAGTGCCTGTGCCCAGTACAGCGCGAGGTAGAAGTGACTGCCGCGATTGTCGATCTCGCCCACCTTGCGTGCGGGTGAGCGGTTGTTCTCCAATATCTTCGCGTTCGCTTGATCTAGCGTATCGGCAAGCACTTGCGCTTTCGCATTGTTGAATTTCTGCGCCAGATGCTCCAGCGACACGCCCAAAGCCAAGAACTCACCCAAGGAATCCCAACGCAGATAGTTCTCTTGCTGGAACTGCTGCACGTGCTTGGGGGCGGAGCCGCCCGCACCTGTCTCGAACATGCCGCCACCATTCATCAGTGGCACGATGGAGAGCATCTTGGCGCTGGTGTTGAGTTCGAGGATGGGGAACAGGTCGGTCAGGAAATCGCGCAACACGTTGCCGGTGACGGAGATAGTGTCTTTGCCTTGGCGGATGCGCGCCAAAGAGTGACGGCAGGCAGCGGCAGGCTCCATGATCTGGATGTCCAGCCCTTGGGTATCGTAATCTTTTAGATAGCGCTCGACCTTGGCGATGATCTGCGCATCGTGCGCGCGCTTCTTGTCGAGCCAGAAGACGGCTGGGGTGTTGGACAAGCGCGCACGGGAGACGGCTAACTTCACCCAGTCTTGGATCGGTGCATCCTTAGCTTGGCAGGCGCGGAAGATGTCGCCTTGTTCAACGGTTTGCTCCAGCAATACCTTGCCGGACGCGTCAACGATGCGTACGACACCGTCACCTGTCATCTCGAAGGTCTTGTTGTGCGAACCGTATTCTTCTGCTTGTTGTGCCATCAGGCCGACGTTGGGGACAGAGCCCATGGTGGCAGGGTCAAGTGCGCCGTTCTGTTTGCAGTCCTCTACAGCAGCAACATAGATGCCTGCATAGCTACGGTCGGGGATCATCGCGAGTGTGTCGTAGGCTTTGCCATCGGCACCCCACATCTTGCCGCCGTCACGGATCATCGGTGGCATGGAGGCGTCGATGATGACATCCGAAGGAACGTGCAGGTTGGTGATGCCCTTGTCTGAGTTCACCATGGCGAGTGGCGGTTGGTTCATGAAACAGTTGGCTATGTCCGCGACGACGGCTGCACGTTTGGATTCAGGTAAGGCGAACACTTTGGCTTCCATGTCGCCAAAACCGTTGTTAACGTTGACGCCGATCTCTTTGAGCAGCGCACCATGCTTGTCGAACACATCTTTAAAGAACACCGATACTGCATGACCGAACATGATGGGGTCGGACACCTTCATCATGGTGGCCTTGAGGTGCAGCGACAGCAACACGTCTTCTTTCTTCGCGGCAACGATCTGATCGGCGTAGAACTTGCGTAACGCTTTGCGACTCATCACGGCAGCATCGACGATCTCACCCGCTTTGAGCGCAAGGTCTCCCTTGAGTACGGTGACCTTGCCATCTTTGGCAACGAATTCGATGCGTGTATTGACCGCGTCTGCTACGGTGACTGATTTCTCGCTACCGTAGAAGTCGCCGCTGTTCATGTGCGCCACACGGGTCTTCGATGTCTTTTCCCATTTGCCCATGCGGTGTGGATGTTTTTGTGCGAACTGTTTGACCGAGGCTGCGGCGCGGCGGTCGGAGTTACCTTCACGCAATACAGGGTTCACGGCGCTTCCCAGAACCTTGCTGTAGCGGGTCTTGATCTCTTTCTCGGCATCGGTTTTGGCCTCATCAGGATAGTCGGGGACTTTGAAGCCTTTAGATTGCAATTCTTTGATGGCAGCCTTCAGTTGAGGCAATGAGGCACTCACATTCGGCAACTTGATGATGTTCGCCTCAGGCTTCAGTGTCAGTGCACCCAGTTCTGCCAATTGGTCGGCGATCTTTTGGTTGGCTGAGAGATTGTCTGGAAAGTTGGCTAGGATACGACCTGCGAGCGAGATGTCTCTGGTTTCGACCACGACTCCAGCTGCCTTGGTGAAGGCTTGCACGATGGGGAGTAGTGAGTAAGTTGCGAGGGCAGGCGCTTCGTCGGTCAGTGTGTAGATGATCTTTTGGTTCGTCATGGTTTTCTCATTTAGTTGATATTCAGCACGATTTAATTCGTATACTTCGAGCCATCTTTCGGTGTCCGAAGAACGTGAGCGGTAAATGAAATGAGTCGCGTCCTGCTGTTCAACAAACCTTATGGAGTGGTCTGCCAATTCAGTCGTGACGGATTGCATCCGACGCTCGCGGATTATATTCCTGTTGCTGAAGTTTATGCGGCGGGTCGCTTGGACACCGATAGCGAAGGGTTACTACTGCTCACCGATGATGGCAAGTTGCAACATCGCATCACCGATCCCAAGCACAAACTGCCCAAGACCTACTGGGTGCAGGTCGATGGGGTGCCGGACGGCAAGGCGTTGGAGCAGTTGAAGCAAGGCGTGATGCTGAAGGATGGTATGACCTTGCCCGCGCAAGTGGAATCGATGGAAGAGCCTGCAAACCTGTGGTTGCGCGACCCTCCCGTGCGTTTCCGCCAAGCCATCCCAACCTCATGGTTGAAACTCACCATTCGAGAAGGTAAGAACCGTCAAGTTCGGCGTATGACTGCGGCTGTCGGCTTTCCGACCTTGCGTTTGATCCGTTTCTCCATCGGTGAATGGTCGCTATCTGGCTTGGCGTCTGGGGAATGGCGCGAGGAGAGGGTGGCTAATGTATAATGCGCGCCTTTCCGAATCATGGAACCCCAATGCCAATTTACGAATATCGATGCAGTAGCTGTGGCTCACAGAAAGATGTGATGCAGAAGTACAGCGATGCGCCGCTCACCGCTTGTCCTGATTGCGGTAAAGAGACTTTTGCCAAGCAGTTGAGCGCACCTGGATTTCAATTCAAAAGCACGTCGAATGGTTGCGACACTGGCGCATGTTCGACGTGTCCGATGGCGGGAATGCACTAATGAAGAAATATCTACTTACTGGTTTGTTGGTACTCGTGCCGCTGGTCATCACCCTGTGGGTGCTGAGCTTCATCATCGGTATCTTGGATCAATCGCTGTTGTTGTTGCCCCAAGCGTGGCATCCAGACAATCTACTCGGCATCCATATCCCTGGTCTGGGCGTCATCCTCACAGTGGTGGTGGTCTTGGTCACAGGGCTGCTGGTGCGCAACGTGTTCGGTCAGCGCTTGTTGTCTTGGTGGGAGCACGTGTTGCGTCGTATCCCCTTCGTCAATGCCATCTACAACAGCGTAAAGCAAGTCAGCGACACTTTACTGTCTGAAAGTGGCAATGCCTTTGGCAAAGTCTTGCTAGTGCGTTACCCCCATGCAGAGTCTTGGTCATTGGCATTTCAGACCAGCGTACCGGCCGAAGTGACACGCAGGTTGGCGGGCGATGAATATGTCGGCGTATTCGTGCCGACCACGCCTAGTCCAGTGAACGGCTTCTATTTCTACGTGAAGAAATCCGAGACCATCGAGCTCGACATCAGTGTGGATGCAGCATTCAAAGCTATCGTTTCGATGGGCGTAGTGACCACACCGGAAGCTGCCGCCAAGCTCAAGTAACCCTTTTTTGTAATCCTCACCTGTATCTCAAATCATGCGAACTCATTACTGCGGACAACTCAACGTTAATCATCTAGGCAATACCGTCACTCTGTGCGGTTGGGCGCATCGCCGCCGCGACCACGGTGGTGTCATCTTCATCGACCTGCGCGACCGTGAAGGTCTGGCGCAAGTCGTGTGCGACCCTGATCGTGCAGACATGTTCAAGATCGCCGAATCCGTGCGTAACGAATTTGTGTTGAAGATCACGGGGCGTGTACGTCGTCGCCCAGAAGGTACTGAGAACAAGAACATCCCTAGCGGCGAGATCGAGTTGCTCTGCCACGAGATCGAAGTGTTGAACGTCGCGGTTACGCCACCGTTCCAATTGGATGATGAGAACCTGTCCGAGAACGTGCGTCTGACCCATCGCGTCATCGACCTGCGTCGCCCACAGATGCAGAACAACATGATGCTGCGCTACAAGACGGCACGCGCGTTCCGTCGCTTCTTGGATGACAAAGGTTTCATCGACATCGAGACACCGATGTTGACCAAGTCTACCCCTGAAGGTGCTCGCGATTACCTCGTGCCATCGCGCGTGCACGCGGGCGACTTCTTCGCCTTGCCGCAATCGCCTCAGTTGTTCAAACAGATGTTGATGGTGGCGGGTTTCGATCGCTACTACCAGATCACCAAATGCTTCCGCGACGAAGACTTGCGCGCTGACCGTCAGCCAGAATTCACACAAGTCGACGTGGAAACCTCATTCATGACTGAAGAGCAGATCATGGAGATGATGGAAGAGATGATTCGCGTCGTGTTCAAAGATGCGTTGAATGTGACGTTGCCTAATCCGTTCCCACGCATGAGCTATGCGGAAGCGATGAATCGCTTCGGTTCGGACAAACCCGACTTGCGCGTGACACTCGAAATCATTGACGTGACGGATGCAGTGAAAGACGTGGCGTTCAAGGTGTTCGCCGGTGTGGCGAATTCGGACAATGGTCGCGTCGCAGCGTTGCGCGTACCGAACGGTGGTTCTATTTCGCGTAGCGAGATCGACGAGTACACCAAGTTCGTCACCATCTACGGTGCGAAGGGTTTGGCTTACATCAAGGTCAACGACATCACGCAATTGAACGAGACCGGACTGCAATCGCCTATCGTAAAGAACCTGAACGAGACAGCATTGAAGACCATCATCGAGCGTACTGGCGCTCAGAATGGCGACATCATCTTCTTCGGTGCAGACAAGACCAAGATCGTGAACGATGCCTTGGGTGCATTGCGTACCAAGATCGGTCACGCCAAAGGACATGTGAACGGCAAGGCATGGGAGCCATTGTGGGTCGTGGACTTCCCGATGTTCGAATACGACGACGAAGGCAAGCGTTGGAACGCCTGTCACCATCCGTTCACCTCGCCAAAAGACGAGCACCTGCAATTCTTGGAAACCGATCCAGGCAAGTGCTTGGCTAAAGCCTACGACTTGGCACTCAACGGTTGGGAGATCGGTGGCGGCTCGGTGCGTATCCATAAAGAAGAAGTGCAGAGCAAAGTGTTCCGTGCGCTCAACATCGGCGCAGAAGAAGCGCAACTCAAGTTTGGCTTCCTGCTAGACGCGTTGCAATACGGTGCGCCCCCTCACGGCGGCTTGGCCTTCGGTTTGGATCGCATCGTCACCATGATGACCGGTGCGGAATCCATTCGTGACGTGATCGCCTTCCCCAAGACGCAACGTGCGCAGTGTCTGCTGACACAAGCGCCGAGCGCAGTGGATGAGAAGCAATTGCGTGAGTTGCACATCCGTCTGCGCACACCAGCGCCGACCGAGGCTCCTAAGGAGTAAACATGCAGCGCTGGGGGAAGGCGTGGTGGTGGATATTGGCTGGCTTGGTGCTGGTCTTGTCACTGGCGCAAGCCCGTAGCCATCACTCGCATCACCCCGCGCAAGCTACGTCTAACGAGTCTTCCCAAACTTCTGCGCGGGATGAGGTCGCGGGCGACAGCATCTTGGTGGTGCAACTGCCACCCGAAGGTCGCGAGACCTTGTTACTCATCAAACGTGGCGACCCCTTCCCTTATCCGCGTGACGGCGTCGTGTTCAGCAACTTCGAGCGTATCCTGCCCAAGCAAGCTCGTGGCTATTACCACGAGTACACCGTGAAGACGCCCGGTATCAGCCATCGTGGCGCGCGTCGCATCGTGTGCGGTGTAGCACCCGCAGGGGGTGGGCCGGTGGGTTCCCCGCTGCTGCGCAGCGACCCTTCCGCACTGCCTGAGTGTTACTACACTGCAGACCATTACAAATCGTTCCAACGTATCGTGGAGGCGCGCTGATGGATGACCTGTGCTATCTGCTGAAAGATGCGAAGGGGGCGGGCGTGTATAGCCTTAACTGCACTTTGGATGCGCTACATGAATCCGTGCAACGTGCGGGTTTCTCATTGTTCGAGGTGGATATCGCCACAGCCCACGGTAAGGGTGAGGTGCTGGCAGAGATGGCACGTGCCATCCAAGCGCCGGAGTGGTTCGGACACAACTGGGATGCGCTGGCCGATGCGCTCGGCGACCTCTCCTGGAACAAGGCACCGGGTTATGTCTTACTGCTACGCGGTGAGCATACGGGCGAAGCCATCTTGGACGATATCCTCAATGCCACCGTCGATTTTTGGCGGATGCAAGGCAAACCTTTCTGGGTCTTCTTCGCTTGATGCCAAGAGACAAACAGCCAATCTCCGTACTGGTTGTCATTTACACCTCCGCACTTGAAGTGCTCCTGCTGGAACGTGCCGACCATCCCGATTATTGGCAATCAGTGACGGGTAGTCGTGATGGTGTCGAGATCTTACGCGAGACTGCCATCCGCGAGGCATCAGAAGAGACTGGCTTGGATGCAACGCAGTTCGATCTCACCGATTGGCAGTGGCAAAATAGTTACGAGATCTATCCGCACTGGCGCCATCGTTACCCTGAAGGCGTCACTCAGAACACAGAGCATGTGTTTGGCCTGCAACTACCGCAGCCGATGCCTATCCGAATCTCTCCGCGCGAACATCTGAACTATCAATGGTTGCCTTACCTAGAGGCAGCAGATAAAGTCTTCTCGCCCAGCAATCGTGAGGCGATACTGCAACTGCCAGAAAGAATCCAGCATGTCTAACATCATCATCACCATCGACTACGACCACCCCGACACTGCGCAAGCGAGTTGCAGCACCGCCCATGCCTGGGCGAAGAAGCCGCGCGAACCCGAGGCTGGTGAGAAGGCCGAGTTGATCGAACGTATCAAGCGCATGCTGAAAGAGCAGGACGCAGTGCTGGTGTCGCATTACTACGTACATCCTGACCTGCAAGACCTCGCAGAAGAAACAGGCGGCATCGTTTCAGACTCACTCGATATGGCCAACTTCGGCCATCGTCATCCTGCTAAGACCATCGTCGTCGCCGGTGTGCGCTTCATGGGCGAGACCGCGAAGATATTGAACCCTGAGAAGCGCGTGCTGATGCCCGACCTTGAGGCGGAATGTTCGCTCGACTTGGGGTGTCCAGATGACGAGTTCACTGCTTTCTGCGACGCACATCCTGATCGCACCGTCGTCGTGTATGCCAACACTAGCGCCGCCGTGAAGGCTCGCGCCGATTGGATGGTGACCAGTTCCATCGCTTTACCCATCGTCAAGCATCTGAAGGAACGCGGTGAGAAGATATTGTGGGCGCCTGATCGTCATCTAGGTAATTACATCCAAGAGCAGACGGGGGCCGACATGTTGCTATGGCAAGGCTCATGCATCGTGCATGACGAATACAAATCCAAAGAATTGATCGAGTTGAAGGCGCAGCATCCACTCGCCAAAGTATTGGTGCATCCAGAATCGCCACGCGCCATCGTCAAGCTGGCGGATGTCGTGGGTTCCACATCGCAGCTCATCAAGGCGGCACAGACCTTGGATGCCAACGTGTTCATCGTCGCTACCGACAATGGCATCCTGCACAAGATGCGTACGCTGTGTCCGCACAAAACCTTCATCGAAGCGCCCACAGCGGGCAATGGTGCGAACTGCAAGAGTTGCAGTCACTGCCCGTGGATGGCGATGAATGGATTGATCAATCTGGCGGAAGTGTTAGAGCGCGGACACAACGAGATACACATCGACGCGAACATCATCCCGCGCGCAGTGAAGCCCATACAACGCATGCTCGACTTTGCCAAGCAGATCAATCTGCCGACGCGCGGGATCGGGAATGCGTGAGTGTCAGGTCAGCTTCTTGATGGGCGAGTGAAAAATATCGCTTGAAAGTTAGGTGCGCGTGCTAGCCCATTCAGCCACACCGTCCCGCAAATGAACGGCTGAATACCCCTCTTGCTTGAGCAGCGTCACAGCATCGATGGCCATCAGGCAGTATGGTCCGCGACAGTAGGCGACGATCGCACGGTCTTTCGGCAATTCCGATAATCGCTGGCGTAGTTCATCTAGAGGGATGGAGCGAGCGAACGGCAGATGCGTATTCAAATATTCCTCGCTGGGTCTGACATCGAGAACCACCACCTCTCCTTTGCGCGCAGCCTTCATCAGGTTCTCGCGGTCACTCGGCACCAGATCATCGGGTCGTGTGGCGATCTTCTGTAATGCCAGTTGCAGCTCGATCAATCGGTCTTCGGCTAGAGTATGGATCTGCACCCATAAGTCGGCCACCGATTTATTGGCAAGGCGGTAATAGATGTTCTTGCCCTGTCGCTCGGTCTCTACTAGATGTGCCATGCGCAACTCGCGCAAATGCGAACTGGTCAGTTTCACACTGATCGAGGCTTCGCTCGCCAACATCTCAACTGTCTTCTCTCCCTGACAAAGCAGTTCGATCAGTTCCAACCGCTTGGGGCTGGAGAATACTTTGCCTATCCGTGACACCTGCTCATACAACAGGTCTTTGATCTTGCGCGCGTCTTTCATTTGTTAATCCATCATTGGCTGGAGCGTATGCCATGCACTATAGATTATCTTGACATGAAATGACAGATGGGGCTTAATCATTCCAGCAAATACTAGAATGAATAACAACCAAGGAGGTCGCCATGAATCACCTTTATATCCTCAACGATGGCCCATACGGAAGCGAGCGCACCTATAACGGCCTACGTTTGGCGGGTGCCGTTTCCAAAATGGAAGGCAATGCAGTACGCATATTTTTGATTGGCGACGGAGCTTCGTCGGCACACCGCAACCAAAAAGTGCCACCGGGTTTCTACAACGTCGAAACGATGATCGGCAATGTGGTTCGCCACGGTGGAGAGGTCGGCATCTGCGGCACCTGCATGGATGCGCGTGGTATGGGTGAAAGCGATATTGCCGACAAGACGCACCGCAGCACCTTGGCCGAATTGGCGGAGTGGACGGTGTGGGCTGACAAGGTTCTGGTGTTTTAACAATCAACTGATAACTAGGGAGCGAGCAATGTTCTTCAAACAACTACCCACAAAAGAGTCTTCACTTTCGTATTTCTTCGGCTGTGGCACCAAGGGCAAATCCATGGCGGTGGATGTGGTCGCGGGTGATGAGGTGTGGTACATCGAGGAAGCGAATAAAGCGGGTGTCACCATCAATTACGTCATCGACACCCACGTTCATGCCGACCATTATTCCGGCGGCAGAAAGCTGGCGCAGATGGTTGGAGCGCCTTATTGCTTGCACGAATCGAATAAAGGTCGCGTGAAATTCGACTTTGAATCTTTGGTCGACGGTCAATCGCTCAATCTAGGCAACGTCAATGTCGAGGTATTACACACCCCCGGCCATACGCCTGACAGCATCTGTCTGTTGGTGACCGACATGCGTCGCGGGGAGTTGCCTTGGTTCGTTCTTACCGGTGATACCTTATTCGTTGGATCGATCGGTCGTCCCGACCTGCTGGGGCGCGAGAAGGAAATGTCCGCACAACTCTACGACAGCATCCATTCCAAGCTGTTGCATCTGTCCAATGAGGTTGAGATATTCCCGGGACATCAGGCAGGTAGCGTTTGCGGTGCGGGATTGTCCGGCAAACCCAGTTCGACCATCGGATTCGAGAAGCATTGGAATCAGGCACTGTCTATGAGCAAGGATGCCTTCGTGGAAAATCTGCTAAAGGAAATCCCGCCGCGCCCAGCTGAGATGGACAAGATGGTCGCTGCGAACTTGGCAGGTTGATGATGCAGGGCGATTTGACCCACGGCATCCGCGCTAACCTAGCCCAGTTCCTGCATCAACTGCTGCAAGTCATGCTGGTGGGTTTCACCATCGGCATGATGCGCACCGTGGTGCCCGCACTTTCCGAATCTGAATTCGGTGTGCCGAAGAACTCCTTCATGTTGCTCACCGCGTTCGTGGTGGCGTTCGGCTTGGTCAAAGGCACGCTCAATTTCGTGGCAGGACGCTTGTCTGAGCGCATCGGTCGCAAGAAGGTATTACTGCTAGGTTGGGCTGCGGCACTGCCCATTCCCTTGCTGGTCTATTTTGCGCCTTCGTGGAGTTGGATCGTGGCGGCGACGGTGCTGCTCGGTATCAATCAGGGACTGACCTGGTCGATGACGCAGACCTCAAAGCTGGACATCACGCGCGCCGACCAGCGCGGCCTCACCATCGGCCTCAATGAATTCTCCGGCTATGTCGGGCTGGCGCTGGCGGGCATCATCACCGCTTACCTAGCGACCATGCTTGGGCCGCGCAGTGGGCTGCTGCTGTTCGGTATGACGACGATCTTGCTGGCCATGTTGCTCACCCTGTTGTGGGTCAAGGACACGCTGCCGTGGGCGAAGAGTGAGGCTGCAAAACATAAAGCGGGCATCAACACGGGGCCGCTGGCGCGCTACCCGACCAACATCAGTGCACAGCCAACGACGTGGGAAGTGTTCACGCTGGTGTCGTGGCGCGACAAACGTCTCGCCGCCATCAGCCAGGCCGGACTGGTGGAGAAGTTCGTCGATGCACTGGTGTGGGTGTTCTATCCTGTGTTTCTTTACCAGCGAGGCATCAGCCTGCCCGACATCGGCTGGATCGTTGGTGTGTATGGATTCGTGTGGGGAGGTTCGCAATTTTTCACCGGCAAACTCTCCGACCACATCGGCCGCCACATCCCAAACGTGCTTGGCATGTGGGTCTGTGGTGCGGGCGTGGCGCTGATGTTGATGGGTGAAGGCATGGCATGGTGGTCGCTGTCCGCTGCCGTTTCTGGTTTTGGCATGGCGCTGCTGTATCCGAACCTTTCGGCAGCGATCGCCGACATCTCTCACCCCAACTGGCGTGGCTCGGCCATCGGTATCTACCGCTTTTGGCGTGACCTCGGCTACGGCATCGGCGCACTCGGACTGGGTATCGCCGCGCATTTCAGCGGCTCGGTCGATGCGGCGTTCTGGTTCGTGGCGATCTCGATGTTCATATCGGGGGCTATACTTTGGCTGTTCGGTGCTGAGACGCATCCGCGTATCAATCCGCAATCATCAGGAGTTAAAGCATGAAACAGATTTCCATCATCGGTGCGGGTTTTGCCGCGCTGTCTGCGGCGCGTAAATTGCGCCAACTCGATGCGGGTGTCGAGATCACCCTCATCGCGCCCAAAGCGGAACACATCTTTCTACCCAGCTTGATCTGGATACCTTCCGGCAAACGTAAGGCGGAGGACTTGCGTATCCCGCTCGACCGCTTCCTGAACGAACAACGCATCCGCTTCTTTGCGGGCGAAGCGACCGGCTTGGAGAACTGCGGACGTAGCGTGCTGACCAACAACGGCAAGGTGGAGAACGACGGTCTCATCATCGCCAGCGGTGGGCGCTTCATCAAGAAGTTGCCCGGCATCGAGCATGCCATCCTGCCGTGCGAAGGCATCGCTGCCGCAGAGCAGATCCGTGAGCGCGTGGCAGCACTCAAGCAAGGCAACATCGCACTGGGGTTCGCGGGCAATCCAAACGAGCCGACCGCCATGCGCGGAGGCCCCATCTTTGAATTCCTGTTCGGACTGGATACACAATTGCGCCGCGAAGGGCGCCGCGACAAGATCGGTCTCACCTTCTTCAACCCCATGCCCAATCCCGGCAATCGCCTCGGTGAGCGTGCGGTACAACGCCTGATGGCGGAGATGGACAAGCGCGGTATCAAGAAACAACTCGGCAATAAACTGGTCGGCTTCGAGGCAGATAAAGTGAAGACCGAAGGCGGCGAGTTCGCCGCTGACCTCATCATCTTCATGCCCGGCCTGACCGGCAATGCATGGTTCGACCAGACCAGCCTGCCGCGTTCAGCGGGAGGACTCATCAAGGCCGATGCCAAGTGTTGTGTCGAAGGTTTTGCAGCGACCTATGTCGTCGGTGACTCCGGCAGTTTTCCCGGCCCGGACTGGATGCCCAAACAGGCACACATGGCCGATCTGCAAGGCGAGACGGCCGCAGCCAATCTGCTGACAGAATTGGCTGGCGGAAAACCACAACAGACTTTCAAAGTGGAGTTGCTGTGCATCGTCGATAGCCTTGATGCTGGCATGATGGTGCGACGCACGCTTGATGGAGAGTTATCTTTACCTCCGCTCAGTCTGATGCATCACGCTAAATCGTTCTTTGAGTCTTGGTATCTGCGTAAATATCGATAGGGGAAGACCGATGTGTGAGCTCTTTGGAATATCGTCCGACTACCCTGTAGATGTCAGCCAAGAGCTCAACGAGTTTCGCATGCATGGCGGCCATGCCGCAGATAACCCTGACGGTTGGGGACTCGCTTGGCAGGAGAACGGCACGTTTCGCCTTGCCAAGGAGCCGACGCCTGCGCACCAGAGCACGCTATTTGCACAGCTATGCGGAAGCACACGCTCAAGTTTGGTTATCGCGCATGTGCGCAAGGCGAGCTTTCCTCCTGTCATCGATATGAGTAATACCCATCCGTTCCAGCGCGTGTGCTGCGGCAAGGAATGGGTGTTCGCCCACAACGGCATGGTGCCGGACATCGTGGAAATAGAATTATCCAGCAACAACTTGGTCTGCTGCCCTGCCGGCAGAACGGACTCTGAATATGCCTTCTGCCATCTCCTCGATAGTATCGCTCAGCATTTTCATAGCTTGCCTTCCGCTGCACCCTCCACCTGGTTTGAAAATCTGGCGGTGGTGAGCGGCTTGGTTGCCTCGCTCGGCAAGTTCAATTTCCTGATGTCGGACGGGGAGCACCTGATCGCCTACGGACATGACCGATTGCATTATCTGGAACACTCAAGCTCAGACCGCCCAGATGGTTCACTTGATACTAGCAATAACGTTCTGATCGCAACCGAATCTCTGGATAAAAATGGAAAGTGGACGGCCTTCGAAGCGGGGGAGTTGCGTGTTTACCACTCTGGAAAATTGATAGGGCGAGTGATGACTCAGACTATGCCCCCTGCCGATTCTGATTAGCGCTGAAATGAACAAGCCAATCTATCTCGATTACAACGCCACCACACCCGTCGCACTGGATGTGGCCGATGCGATCCAGCCGTTTCTGGACGTGTACTTCGGCAATCCTTCATCGTCACATGTGTATGGTTTGTCTGCACGACAGGCCGTCGTCGAAGCACGGGCATTGGTCGCTGCGCTTATCCATGCCAAGTCAGACGAGATCGTTTTCACCGGAAGCGCGACCGAGGCCAACAATCTTGCCCTTCTCGGCGTGGCAAGGGCGCTAGGTCTCACCAAGCGGCATCTTGTCATTAGCGCGATTGAACACCCGGCAGTCATGCAACCGGCGTTGTACCTGCGCGAGACGGGTTGGGATTTGACCGTGGTACCGGTGGATAGCTACGGCCGCGTCGATCCCCATGCTGTTGCCGCAGCTGTGCGACCCGATACGGCGCTGGTGTCGATCATGCACGCCAACAACGAAGTCGGAACGCTTCAACCCATCACCGAGATTGCGCGCCTCATCAAGCCGATGGGTGTACTGTTTCACACCGATGCAGCGCAGTCGGCTGGCAAGATCGAGATCGATGTCGATGCGCTGGATGTTGATCTGCTGACCTTGGCAGGCCACAAGTTCTATGCCACCAAAGGCGTGGGCGCGCTGTATGTCAGATCAGGAACACCGATCAAACCGATTCTGTATGGAGCTGATCAGGAGCATGGTTTGCGGCCGGGCACCGAGAACGTTCCGCTGATCGTAGGCCTGGGTGAAGCTGCAAAACTTGCACGAAAACAGCTTCCCGCCACGACGCAGAAATTGCAGAAGCTACGGGACACTCTGCATGAACGACTCACCGCAACCGTTCCCGGTCTAGTGCTCAACGGCCATCCGGTCGAGCGCCTACCCAACACCTTGCACATCTCCTTTCCGGACATCTCAGGGCGCGAACTGCTGTCCCGCGTCGCCGACCAAGTTGTTGCCTCAGTGGGATCGGCCTGCCATTCCGAGGCAGACTCAGTGAGTGGCGTCTTGGCGGCGATGGGATGCGATGCGGGGCGTGCGCGCGGAGCTGTCAGATTTTCGGTGGGAATTATGACGACACAGGAAGAGATCGAAGTCGCCGCGGCGGAGATATCAAAGAGTGTCAAAATTTTGCGTCACTAGCGGAGGACTTTATGTCCGATTGTTGCAACGACAAAGCCTGTGAGATTGACGCGCTGCGCAGTCGTCAAAGCGCAACGCTCAAGATCGTGCTGGCGATCAATGCGGTCATGTTCATCGTCGAACTCACGGCGGGGCTGCTCGGAAACTCGGTCTCACTGGTAGCGGATTCGCTGGACATGCTTGGCGATGCGTTGGTGTACGGCTTCAGTCTGTATGTCGTAGCGCGCGGCGTCACCATGAAAGCCAAGGCTGCGCTGCTCAAGGGAATCATCATGGCGGGATTCGGGTTCTTCGTACTGTGCCAAGCGATCTACCGCATCGTCTATCCACAAATCCCAGTGTTCGAGACTATCGGATTGATCGGCCTGATGGCACTGGCCGCGAACAGCTTGTGTATTTACTTGCTATGGCGACACCGCGCGGATGACATCAACATGAGTTCTGTCTGGCTGTGTTCGCGCAATGACATTGTTGCGAACGTCTCAGTGTTGTTCGCTGCTTTCGGTGTATGGCTCACTCATTCAGGATGGCCGGACATCTTGGTGGGCTTGGCACTCGCCGTACTCTTCCTGCGCTCATCTGTACAAGTTGTAAAAGATTCACTCCAAGAACTGAACAATAAAACGTAGCTACGCAAACAATTTGAACGACATCCGCTTGGCCTGAACTGCTGGTGGTACCTACATACGTCAAGGGCATGCCTGTAGGTAATACAACCATTCTGATTTTATTTCAGCTTTGCTGAGCGTTCACATTGCATCAGTCAAAGCAACTCGGAGAGAAGCATTTCATGGCATTTGAGAGTTGCCTTTTCTGCCGATGGGATTAACACCTGCCTCCACCTCAATGAGTACTTGATGCTTGACAGGCTCACCTCGCTTGTCTTGCTTGCATAGTGAAGGGCTGTATCGCCATCACGACTCACTTCATTTACATCGACACCATCTTTGGTGTTGCGCTAACGTTCCTATGTTTCCTCCTTCGGCAACTTCATACATATCCATCTCGACGTCATCCGACAAATTGGGAAGTGCAACCCAAGACAGAGCAAAAAATGAAACACGATCTATGAGATATCAATCTGATATCTCATATCCAGTCTAATAATCCCTATAAAACTGATTTAAAAAAGAATTAAATGACACAAAAAGATAATAAATGATATTCTTTGTAATAAATTAGGTTTCTCTTTTGGAAGGGGGAGGAGTGAAACTGAAACATAACCAACAAGCTCGTAAGACATTTTGTACCACTAGAGAAGCAGCAAAAGCACTTTCAGTATCGCTTAGAACCGCGCAGTTATGGGTTGATAGCGGACTGTTATATGCATGGAAGACAAAAGGTGGGCATAGAAGGATCGATAGGGGATCGGTGGATCAATTGCTTGCAAAATCGCTTGTCGCTGATTCCTCGGTTGTACCTCAGATTCATCGCATCAAGGATAGTCATAGGGCGGACGTTCAAATCGAGCCATTAGATATTCTCGTTGTGGAGGATGACTCTGCGTTATGTCGACTCTATGAGATCAAGTTTAGCGAATGGCAACCACCAATCAATGTTGCGACTGCTACTGATGGATACGAAGCACTTATTCGAATCGGAAGCATTAAGCCGGATATGTTGGTGGCTGACTTGAATCTGCCCGGCATGGATGGGTTTCGTATGCTCTACACGATCAGGCGAATGCCTGAGTTGGCTGAGATCAGCATTGTTGTCGTAAGCGGTCTTGATGCGGAGGAGATTGCAAGGCGCGGAGGCATACCTTGGGGTATCCCTTTATTCCACAAGCCTGTTCAATTTGATCAGTTGCGAATGATTGCGGATGGGCTGGTTGAAAATCGTAGGAAGTTGCGCTCTCGGGAGGTTGTATGAAGAAGGTGTTAATCGTTGATGATCATTCAGATATTCGCAGGCTGATACGTATCACCTTGGGTAATGGATTCGAAGTGTTGGAAGCCGAGGATGGAGAAACCAGTCTGAAAATAATTCGGAGCGAGAAGCCGGATCTGGTAGTCCTAGACGTCATGATGCCAGGGAATATGGATGGGCTCAAAGTCTTGGATAGCATCATGAGCGATGCTGAGCTAAAGCATATCCACGTAATTATGGTTACTGCAAGAGGGCAGGTGAGCGACTATGAGAATGGCTTGAATCGAGGGGCCGAGGAGTATTTCATCAAGCCGTTCAGCCCACTTCAACTTGTAACAGCGATTAAAGAAACATTGGCTGAGTGAGGTCCATATGAATTATTTCGCAGACAAAGGTATGAAGCCTATCTTAGCGAATGGACAGTCATTGCGAATACCAGGGGGGGATCGTGGCGTCGAGCTACACAATCAACTTTTTAGGTATGCAGAAGATTTGCAACAAATGATCGAGCGTAATGAAAAGCTGACCACGAATTATCAGGAATTGCTAGCGTCTAGTGAGCAGCTCTTGCAAAGCAGAGAAGAACTAAATTCTTTGATGCGAATATCCAGAGATATCCACATCTTGACGGACCGGGATGGGGGCATCCTACAGGTCAGTTCATCATCAGAGGCAATTGACAAAATTGACCGGCTAGTTGGCGGAAGGCTGGTCGATTTTGTCCTGCAATCTCATCGCGGGAAACTCTTGCAGATGCTGGAGGTCGCGAGAATGAATATGGCGGACGGGGCCATAGAGCCTGCGTGCGAACTTCATTTTGTGAGCCAGCGTAGCAAGGCGGGGATGATGATTGCTTCTGGGCAGGTCATCCGTGTTGGAGATACCAAGGATTTGACCTTCTATTGGCTCATCCAAGACATCACGCATCTCCGAGAAAGGGAATTTGAAAGTCGGATCTCATCAGAAGTACTCAATAATGTGAGTGAGGGGGTGATGATCACAGATGTTGATGGAGAGATTAGGGCGGTCAACCCCGCCTTTACAAATATCACAGGTTACAGTGCAGAAGAAGCAATAGGACGCAATCCACGATTCCTGCAATCAGGCATGCAATCCATTGACTTCTACCACAACTTTTGGAAGTCATTGGAAGACACGGGCACTTGGGTAGGCATGATCCACAACAAAACCAAAACGGGTAGAGACTACCCGCAGTGGCTTTGTGTTACTTCAGTGAAGGATGAGACTGGGAGTGTGTTGAGTTATATCGGCGTATTTTCAGACTTGTCTGAAATGCACAAAACAGAACAATTGAGGGCCATCTGTTCGCTGAGCCCGGACGCTGTCGTTTCCTTTTGCAAGGACGGTTATGTTAAATACGTGAATCCTACATTTGAAATTATCACAGGATTGGATGCTCATTCGGTCATCGGTCTTGGTGAATCAGAATTCACACAACTAATATCCGGCCTGTGTACCCCCCAATCCAGATTCTGTGGTATCGCAGCTCTTAGAGCGATGCAAAATGTAGAAGAAAACAAACCAAAGAATCCGTGCCAAAAGTTCGAAATTCTCACCTCAAGGAAAGTAGTAGAAGTCGGGATTCGTGAGTCAGATTCAGAGACGATTTCAGTCCTTTTGTACTTTCGCGATATCACACATGAAAATGAAGTGGATCGCATGAAGAGCGAGTTCCTGTCTACAGCAGCACATGAATTGCGAACTCCGATGGCCTCCATCTATGGATTCTCTGAACTTTTACTGAACCAATCATTCAGTGCGGAAGAGCAGCAGGAGCTGGTTGAAACGATATATAAACAGTCGGTTCTGATGATTTCAATCATCAATGAGCTCTTGGATCTTGCACGCATCGAATCAAAAAGAGGCCAAGACTTCGAGATCACATCAATCAATATCATCGATCTGATTCGGGATGTCATGAGAGGTTATGTGCCCCCAGATGGGCGTACACCTCCAAAATTACTGCAGGGTAATCAACCTGTCTTGGCACGAGCGGACAGGAGCAAGCTCATTCAGGTATTGAACAATATCGTCTCAAACGCATACAAATATTCTCCTATGGGCGGTGAGGTAACCATTGAACTGGTTCAATCACAAAGTACTCAAGCAAGTGAGATGGTGGGGGTCAAAATCGTTGATGCGGGAATCGGCATGACTTCTGAGCAACTGTCTCATGTCTTTGATCGGTTCTATCGTGCCGACACCTCAGGAAAGATTAGCGGGACAGGTTTGGGAATGTGCATCGTGAAGGAGATCGTCGAACTTCATGGCGGCAGCATAGGGATTGAAAGTGAAATAGGTAAAGGAACAGCGGTGACAATCTGGATACCCATTGATACGGCAGTTGCTAACGATAGTTTGCTTGTTTCGGGAACAGCCTCGTTATTGGCTGAACAAATTTGAGAAAGAATGAGCAATCAAAACGTCGATATCAAAGTGGAATTGACAAGAGGGAGCGCCCTTTTAAGAACCGTGATTGATGAAAATTAGAGCGTCATCCTGATGTAAGGATTGGAACGGTAAGTTCTTGTTGTGGAATCGAGCACAGACGGCACTCTATGGAACGACACTAGGAGAGCTCGTGGTGAAAGGTGGTGGTGATTCAACCACGATGAGGAGCAAGTCTCATTTCAACACAAGTTCTATGAAGTCGCCGCTCAATTCAAAGATGGATTTCCAGTAGTCGCTCAACCTTAATTGTAAAGATACGCAAATGAAGAAAGTCCTTGTTGTAGATGATCAAGAGAATATCCGCACGGTGGTGCGTTTGGCATTGAGAGATCGATTTGAAGTCTCAGAGGCTAAGGATGCGAATTCCGCATTGAAATCTATTAATAACTCGCTTCCGGACGCCATCATATTGGATGTGATGATGTCCGGGAGTATGTCTGGATTCCAGCTATGTGAACACATCAAGCAAAGCGACCGGCTGTCAGGTATCTATGTGATTCTAGTGACTGCTTGTGGTCAGGTATCAGATCAGGAACAAGGAAGAGCGCTTGGAGCGGACGCATATTTCGTTAAACCCTTTAGCCCGGCGGCACTTGAAAAGCATTTGCATGATGCATTACTTTGGAGAGAAGCGTGAAAACGACTGATACGTTAGCGATGGAGATGGCGTGGAATCATTCCCCTTGGGGCATAGTGGCCATCGATAGAGAAGGCAATGTATGTTCAGTGAGTCCGTCATTCGAGCGATGCATTGGAATGTCGAGATCTAGTTTTATCGGTATGAGCGAAGCAGACTTTATCTTTCAGCTTGATCTCCCAGTGATTGATCATCTTCGGGTTGATGTTGCCAGTGGTTGCATCCGAGCGATTCACTATGTTCGGAGAAGAGTGACACGTCAGGAATATGACATGAAGCAGATTGCTGAAAAACTTCGAGCTCCGCTTGCGAGTATCTATGGCTTCACCGAATTACTGCTGACGCAACAATATGATGATGGAACTAGAAGCAATCTGACCTCCGCAATCATAGAACAAGTGGAAGTGATGGCCTTCGTCATTAACGAAAAATTAGACTTGAACGCTCAGTCTTCATCAACTGCCTCTCAAGATGGCAGCTCGCTGAGCTAGAACAGGAGGATGGAATAATGAGAAACAGAACTCGTTTCATTACCATTATTGAAGCAGAGCCCGGCATGACCTTAGGGGCAGATGTGAATGTCGTGAATCACGGAATCCTACGCTTATCTTTAAAAGAGGGCGCTATTCTGACTGAGCTAGACATCCGACAACTCAGCACATATCAAGCCGAATACATCTTTATCGTTGAACCTGATTCGCGAGTGCCAGAACAAGTGGCAGTCGATGTGGCTAAGGTGGCCAATCGTGTCATGGAGATATTTTCTGGTGCCGACCTAACTGATCCAATGTTGGCAAAGTTGTTCAATCAAGTGATTCTGTACAGGAGTGCATGATGGTTGCTTATGCCTTATCAAGAGACGAGGTCGTTGGCACTAGAAACATTCTTCCCGCTCTACCTGCCATCATCACGCAAATACTGAAAACGATAGACGATGCCGATTCGAATCTAAGCGTATTAGTCACTTATGTTAAGCACGATCCTGTCTTGACGGCTCGTGTGCTTTCGGTGGCCAATTCTGCTGCGATAAAGCGGCAGCGCACTACCATTGTGGACATACGTACAGCAATCATCCTAATCGGTATGGGGCGAGTGCGTGAGATAGCCATCATTCATAGTTTTGCTGATTTCTCAAGAGCGGCTCGATTGTCAAATCTGCCCGTGACCTATTGGGAGCACAGTGTTTCGGTGGGAATCTGTAGCGAGGAACTTGCTCGTAAGAACGTCTATCATGAACTGGCAGAGACAACCCTGATTGCCGGCTTGCTTCACGATATTGGTCAGCTATGGCTGTGCTGTGCCTTTCCTAGCGAGCTCCATCATCTATGGCACAGGGTGTTTCAAGAGGACATCTGTATCGAGCAAGCTGAATTAGATATGTTCGGTGTCGACCATTCGACCATCGGCTATTGGTTGGCTGAGCATTGGGGATTGCCAAAGAACATCGGGAATGCGATTGGTCATCACCATTCTCCTGAGTTGGCACTGAACAACCCATTGGTGCCTTTGGTCTATCTTGCCGAGATACTTGCTAATGCACTTGACCTCTCAGGGGGAATCGAAAACCACATTACCAAACTCTCTTCGCCAGCGTGTCGAAAGCTTGGTATGACGTGGGATGCGGACATGACACCTATGTTTGCCCGTATCGAAGCTCGTAGTCGCTATGCGCATAAGATCTTTTCTCTTTCTCAATGATCGTTCTTCAGATCAATCAAAAAAATAGTTTACATAATGAATAACGTTCATCAACGTTCAGACATCATCAGGCGATTGGCAGAAAAATTCTCATCTCTTTATTCTGTTGACGTGGATGTTTCAGTGCGCATCATCCTTGAAAGTATCGCTGATTCATTATCTAAAGGGCGTAGGGTAGAGATTCGCAATTTTGGTAGCTTTGATTTGAACTATCACGCACAGCGTGTTGCTCGTAATCCCAAGACGGGGGAGAAAGTCATTACGCCTGCCAAGTATGTACCTCGCTTTAAAGCGGGACTCGGGCTAAAAGAGAGGGTAGACCGTGACTAATCTAGAGGTAGAGAATATAAGCGACTTTTCTGCGCCAGCCGCTAGGAAATGGACGCAACTATCGGACAGCACTCGAGATCGAATACTCTCGACCATATGGTGTGCTAGATGTTGCGATGATGTGCGTATCACCGCTTATTCTGGTGCGATCAGATGTGGAGATTTGCTTTTGGTCGGAAAATGTTCGATTTGCAGGAATGATATCGCAAAGACGATTGTATTCCCCCAACCGGGTGCAGAACAGGCCGCTTAACTTCTAGATATCACCGCGAGATTTTGCGCTAGCCTCCTATGCTGATTTCGCGGCGCTCTTCCCTTAGCGCACCCAACGATGGCTTCATATTGCGGCAGTATGGCAATCAACGTAAGCATTCCTTGCTGCTCCAGCAACTGGTCATCGGCTAGGACAATATGAGTTTTTCCATATAATGATCGAATACCTATCTTGATACGTACGGATGATGATCCACCTATGTTGATTCCTTTGCCAAACAACCCGTTGTGGAAGGGCGTATTCGCATACGTGCGTACCGCCTTGAGTGCGGCCATGATGTTCGGCACTTTGCTGCTTTGCAGCACAGGGGTACAGGCTAGGGAAACCATCATCTGGGCTAACCTGCATTTCCCGCCATGGATGATCCTCGAGGGGAGTAGCAAAGGCCAAGGCGTCTGGAATCTATTACAGCAGGAACTGGTCACCCAGCTACCCGAGTACGACCACAAATTCATCGAGATGAACAACGCGCGCTACGAGCAATTGGCCACAGAGGGGCAAAAGGTGTGCAAGGTCTACTATTTCAAGACCCCAGAGCGGGAGCGTATTTTGTACTTCTCCAGCCCCGCGACCGTATTCCTTTCCAATTATGTCGTGATGCGCCGAGACAAGGCCAAATTGCTGGGCAACCCCTCCAGCATTTCACTTGCGCGCCTCATGCAGGATCCTCGCTTCGATGGCAGTTTCATCGAGGGCCGCTCATACGGCAGCCAGGTTGACCAGATCATCCGCAGACTCAAGGGGCAAGCCTACCTTCACGCCAACGTGACGAGCAACCAAAGTCTGTTTGAATTTATCAGCCTCGGACGTACCGACTACATCCTTGAGTTTCCGGCCGTCCGGGCATTCTTTGAACAGGATCTCGCCCTCCACCCCGACTTGGTCAACATTGCCATCGACGAAGCCGCTCCCCACAACATCACCTACGTCACCTGCGTGCGCAATCCTTGGGGACAGCAGGTGATCGGGCAAGTCAATGATGTGTTGAGGCACTACATACCCACCCCGGCCTACCGCGCGGCGACCCTGCGCTGGTATCAGCCAGAGGATCAGCGCCGCCTATCGAAGTTTTTCGACAGGTTTCTGGTCGATCCCCTGAAGCAGCCACGAGAGTCCTTCCGGCCATGACCCAGCAATCCCTTGCCAAGCGCCTGACCTTTTTCCTCATCGCGACGATCATCACGATCTCGTTGGCTACCGGTAGCGGGTTCTACCTGTTCTCCAAGCGGCAGATCGACCGGGAACTCAACGACAAGGCGCAGGTAACGCTCGATTACCTGACGGGCAGTCTTGCCGAGCCACTCTGGGCGCTGAACGAGGCCATCATCAAGCAGATCGGCGACACGGTGGCACAGGATCCTGATATCAGTTCGATTGAAGTTCTCGACAGTAGCCGGAGCAAGAGGATCTTTTTCTTTCAGCGTACGCAGGACGCAGGAGCCCTGCAAATATCCGAAAGCATCACGCATCAAGGGTTCCCGGTGGGTGAGGTGCGTATCAGTCTGAGTCGACACCCCTTCGAGGAGCGGCTGACCGAGCTGCTCTGGTCTCTCTTGGCAATCATCGTCATCATCACCTTCGTTTTGGCGCTCTCGGCGAATGCCATGATCAGACTCTTCCTGCGCTACCCGTTCGCGGAACTGACTCGGATGGTGGATGCTTATGGACGGGGAGATTACGAGATCACGGCCGACACACGCTACCTTGAGTTTAAACCGCTCACTCAGCTACTTGAGGCGATGGGTAGGAAGATCGACGATCAGTTGGGCTTGTTGAAGGAAAACAATCTGGAATTGGAACGGCGTGTTGACGAACGCACCGCCGCGCTGGCTGCCAGCGAAGCGCACTTTCGCCTGCTGGTCGAACAATCGCCAGACGGTATTTTCTTGTCCGACAGTAGCGGCCGCTTTGTGGATGTGAATTCCGTCGGTGCCGCCATGCTGGGCTACACCTGTGAAGAGATATTGAACCTCTCGATTCACGATATCCACGTTGAGGAAGAAATACCTCATATTCCGGCAACGATAGCCCGTTACGCCGAAGGCAGTGTCGTGACCTCGGAGTGGGTATTCAAACGCAAGGACGGATCCACCTTTGTCGGCGAACTTGTCGCGCGACAGCTGCCTGACGGCCGCCTACAAGGCATATTGCGCGACATCTCTGACAGAAAAAAAGCGGAAGCTGAAATCCTGCGCGCAAGAGATCTCGCCGAATCTGCCAGCCGCGTCAAGTCAGACTTTATCGCCAACATGTCGCATGAACTGCGCACGCCGATGAACGCCATCATCGGCATGTCACACCTGCTCATCGATACCAATCTAAGTCCACGCCAACACGGCTATCTAATGAAGATCCAAAAATCTTCGCAGCATCTGCTAGACATGGTCAACGACGTGCTGGATTTTTCCAAGATCGAGGCGGGGAAAATGAATCTTGACTGTGCGCCCTTCGTGTTGGACCACCTGCTTAACGACGTGGCGGCACTGTACCCCGATAAAACCGTCAACAAACAGCTAACCTTGTCGTTCATTGTCGAGCCAGATGTGCCGCATCACTTGATAGGCGACTTCACCAAACTGAAGCAGATATTGATCAATCTACTATCCAACGCCATCAAATTCACTCCGCAAGGTGAGATTAATGTGGGTGTGCGCTTGGAATCTGACACGGCCGATGGTCTGCGCCTGCGTTTTGCGGTGAGCGATACCGGTCTCGGCATCAGTCAAGAGCAGATCAGCCGGCTGTTCCAGAGCTTTCAGCAGGCGGATAGTTCCACCACGCGCAAGTATGGTGGTACCGGTCTGGGCCTCGCCATCTCCAAACGGCTGGTCGAATTGATGGGAGGCGCAATCGACGTATCCAGCGAACTAGGACGGGGTAGTACGTTCTGGTTTACGGTACCCCTAGAGCGGGATAGCGGCATTGCCCAAATGCCTCCATGGGTCATAGCCAACGAGCCGGTCGTAGATCGGGAACGCCTGACCGATATCGCCGGCGCTCGTGTCCTAGTGGTGGACGACGACCCGCTCAACCAGGAAACGTTGCGGCTTCTCATCGAACAGCTCGGCCTAGCGGTTGATGTTGTCGGCGATGGCGCGACGGCGTTGCAACATCTGGAAGGCAGAGGGCCGGACGACTATGCGCTGATCATGATGGAAATGCACATGCCGGAAATGGACGGTGCTACAGCCTGCGCTGCCATCCGCCGCTTGCCCAGCTGGACCGACCGGCCCATCGTCGGCATTACGGCCAACGTCGCCCCTGCCGTACGCACGGCTGGCTTACAAGCCGGCATGAACGAGGTAATTGATAGGCCTGTCACACAGACCGCCTTGTACCCGACGCTGTTGCGCTGGATAGCGCCACGCCCCCACTTCAACCCACCCACATCAGTGGTCGATACCCAGGAGCTGGCGCGGGTATGCCAAGCGCTGGCGCAACAACTGGCAGGAAACGAATTGCGAGCAAAGCACACACTCGACGACCATGCTGAGTTGCTTCGGGCGGCATCACCTCAGGCCTTCGAGGAAATCAAGGCGGCCATTGAAGACATCGACTTCGAACGCGCTCTGGCTGCGCTCACAGCAATGACTCAAATAGCCATCGTAGACACATGATTTAAGCATGTTGGATTTACCGCTGTTTCAATCCTTTCAATCAAACACTGCTTTACGTTCGGAGCGCCAATAACCGCGAAGCGGTTTAGTCCTTGGTCGACTACCAGATTCATGAGGCAAAAGGGCATAGCCGAAGTCCATGCTGTCGTGTTTGGGTAGAATGTCATCCATGCCCAACCTCAAGATCGCCACCTACAACATCCACAAAGGTTTCTCGCAGTTCAATCGCCGCGTGGTGATGCACGAGCTACGCGAGAAGTTGCGCGAGTTGGATGCAGACATCGTGTTCTTGCAAGAGGTGCAAGGCGAGCATGGAACTCATGCGGACAAGCATGCCAACTATCCCGCTGCCCCCCAGCACGAGTTTCTGGCCGATGATGTCTGGACGCATCGCGCTTATGGTATGAATGCGGTGTATGAGGCAGGTCACCACGGCAACGCCATCCTGAGTCGCTATCCGATCATTAGAACCTTCAACAAAGACGTGTCGGCACATCGCTTCGAACAGCGCGGATTGTTGCACTGCGAAATCGACTTCAAGGGCAGATCGGTACATTGCTTCTGCGCGCACTTTGGATTGTTCGGCAAGGGGCGTCGAGTGCAGATGAACGCTTTGATCGAGCATGTGAATGGTGAGGTGGGTGTCGAGTCACCATTGGTTGTTGCTGGAGATTTCAATGATTGGCGCAATCAGTTGAGCCGAGAGTTCGAGAGCGAGTTGCATGTGCGTGACGCCTTCCAGATCGGGCATGGCAGGCTCGCGCGCAGTTTTCCCGCTGCGTTCCCTTTGTTCAAGCTTGACCGCATCTACGTGCGTGGTTTCGATGTGGGGCACTGCCAAGTACATGGTGGTCGTCGTTTGTCCGACCATGCCGCCTTACTGGCTGAGTTGAAGATACGATGAATCGCACCTTCCAGATCGGGCGCAACAAGTTGATGCTGTTGCAGAACGGCACGCGCTTCTTTCCGCAGTTGTGTGCGGACATCGATGCGGCGCAACACCATGTCTATCTGGAGACCTATATCTTTGCGGCAGACGAGACTGGGCGGCAGGTGTCGCAAGCATTGCAGCGTGCCGCGCTACGCCATGTGACGGTACGCTTGTTGCTGGATGGCATCGGGTCGGCAGCGTTCCCGCAGGCGTGGGTGGATGACTTGCGCACGGCAGGCGTCGAGGTGCAGTGGTTCCGCCGCGAGACAGGGATGTTCAACTTCAACCGTTTCCGTCTGCGCCGCCTGCATCGCAAACTTTCTGTCATTGATAGTGAGACGGCCTATGTGGGCGGCATCAATATCTTGAACGACATCCCCGAGGGCGAGGATTTCGATGCGCCACGATTGGATTACGCGGTGCGTATCCATGGTGCTTTGGCGCAGCAAGTGCATGAGGAGATGCGCACGCTGTGGTCGGTGATACAGCGCGCAACTTTGAGAAAACGTATCGGCCAGATCGGATCGCGCTTGCGCAGGCTGACGCGATCACCAACGCCATCCTTCGTTGAATTGAAGTTGCGCGACAACGTCGGGCATCGTCGTGACATCGAACACGCCTATCTGCAAGCCATTGCGGGGGCGAAGCATGAGGTGGTGTTGGCCAATGCCTATTTCCTGCCTGGACGTCGCATCCGCAAGGCGTTGTTGGAGGCGGCGCAACGTGGGGTGCGCGTGGTGTTGCTGCTGCAAGGTCGCGTCGAATATCGTTTGCAGCATTACGCCACGATGTTCCTCTATCAGCGCTTGATGGATGTCGGGATCGAGATCTACGAATATCGCGACAGTTTTCTGCATGCCAAGGTCGGGGTGGTGGATCGCGGCTGGGCGACCGTGGGGTCTTCCAATCTTGATCCGCTAAGTTTGATGTTGGCGCGAGAGGCGAATGTGGTGGTGCGTGATGAGGCATTCTCCAAGGCCCCGCAAGCCAGTTTGATGCGTGCGATCCGCACTTCTGCGGTGCGCGTCGAGCGCAGTCATCTGCGTACTGTCTCATTGCTCTTTGCGCGGATCAGCTATGGCCTTATCCGCTGGGCGGTCAACTTGTTAGGCTTGTCCAAGGAACACTGACGTTCGCCTTTATAATGTAGTCCTTGATTCACTGTTTGGTCTCACATGCGCTCACATTCATCCCATTCTTCCGCCACGCCGACTCGCACCGATTGGAAAGTCATCCGCAGCCTCGTTCCGTACCTGCTTGAGTTCAAGTGGCGCGTGACTTTCGTCATCATCTTGCTGGTCGCCTCCAAACTGGCGAACGTGGTCGTACCGTTAGCGCTGAAAGAGATCGTGGATGCGATGAGCAAGCCGCAGGCGATGTTGGCGATCCCCGTGTTCCTCATTGCGGGCTATGGCTTGCTGCGTCTGTTCAGCACGCTATTTGGCGAATTGCGCGATGCCTTGTTCGCCAAGGTGACGCAACGCGCCATCCGCCGTGTCGCGATACAAGTATTTGAACATCTGCACAGTTTGAGTCTACGTTTTCATTTGGAGCGTCAGACGGGCGGGGTGTCGCGCGACATCGAACGTGGCACGCGCGGTATCAGCTTCCTGCTCACTTTCCTGCTGTTCAACATCCTGCCGACCTTGCTGGAGATCGGCTTGGTGGCGGCCATCTTGTTCGTCAAGTACAACCCATGGTTCGCCATCATCACCTTCGCTACACTGGTGCTGTACATCGCCTTCACGTTGATCATCACCGAGTGGCGCATGGTGTTCCGCCGCACCATGAACGACAAGGATTCCAAAGCCAATACGCGCGCTATCGACAGTCTCATCAATTACGAGACGGTGAAATATTTCGGCAACGAAAAGTACGAAGTATCGCGTTACGACGAGCAGATGAAAGACTGGGAGACCTCTGCGGTGAAGAACCAGACCTCGCTGGCAGCACTCAATGCGGGGCAGAGCATCATCATCGCGATCGGCGTCACCTTGCTCATGCTGTTGGCGGCGGATGAAGTGGTGAAGGGCAACATGACCGTCGGCGACTTGGTGCTGGTCAACGTGTTCATGTTACAACTCTATATGCCGTTGCACTTCTTGGGCTTCGTCTATCGCGAGATCAAGAACGCGTTGGCAGATATGGAAAAGATGTTCCGCTTGTTGGATGCGAACCGCGAGATCGAAGATGCGCCGGATGCACCTTCACTGCAGCTGGATAAAGCCACAGTTCGTTTCGAGGGAGTGGCATTCTCTTATGACCCTTCGCGTCAGATATTGCACGAAGTTGATTTCGAGATCCCTAGTGGGAATACGGTCGCGGTGGTCGGTGCGAGCGGGGCGGGCAAGTCCACATTGTCGCGCTTGCTGTTCCGTTTTTATGATGTAGACAGCGGCAGTATCTCCATTGATGGGCAGGATATCCGCAACGTGACGCAGAGCAGTCTGCGTGCCTCCATCGGCATCGTGCCGCAGGATACCGTGCTGTTCAACGACACCATCTACTACAACATCGCATACGGCAATCCTAACGCGAACCGAGACGAAGTCATCCGTGCGGCGCAGTCGGCGCATATCCATCACTTCATCGAATCGCTGCCGCAGGGTTACGACAGCATGGTGGGGGAACGTGGTCTGAAACTTTCCGGTGGTGAGAAGCAACGCGTCGCCATCGCGCGCGCAGTCCTGAAGAATCCTGCCATCCTCATCTTCGACGAAGCGACTTCGGCACTGGATTCCAAGTCCGAGAAGGCCATCCAAGACGAGCTGCGTAGCATCGCACAGAACCGCACGACACTCGTCATCGCACACCGTTTGTCCACCGTGGTGGATGCGCATCAGATCCTCGTCATGGACAAAGGTCGCATCATCGAACGTGGTACGCATCGCGAATTGTTGTCCCAACAAGGGGTGTACGCACAGATGTGGGCGCTGCAACAACAGGAAGAGCAATAAGTATCTCCAAATACTCATTGATTATTTTAGGTTTTTCAGGTTATCCTCCGCGCCGTTCCGTTGATTCGGACAGGAGAATTCATGCGTAACACTATTTTTACACTGATGTTGTTGAGCTATGCGCTGATCGCGCAGGCGGTTGACCATCGTCAGGTGGGCTCCATGGCGCAGGATGATCAGCGTGCCGCCTTCAAGAAAACGTCTGCGCCTAAGCTGGCTTCTGCCATCGCGATGATCTACGACGAGCAGACACAACGCCCCCTCTTCTCCAAGAATTCCAATGAGGTCGTTCCTATTGCGTCTATCACTAAACTGATGACGGCGATGGTGGTGTTGGATGCACGATTGCCGCTGGATGAGCAGATCACCATCAGTTCTTTGGATCGAGATCGCTTCAAAGGCACGCGTTCTCGCATGCGCAATGGCATGACGTTGTCGCGCGGTGAGTTGTTGAAGTTGGCGTTGATGGCATCGGAGAACGTTGCCGCCGCCGCATTGGCTCGCACCTATCCGGGTGGTACACAAGTGATGCTATCCATGATGAACGCCAAGGCGCGCGAATTGGGGATGGCTTCCACCCGCTTCGATGACCCGACTGGTTTGCACAGCACCAATGTCTCGACTGCACACGATCTGGTCAAGATGGTATCGGCGGCGAGTGAGTATGAGGAGATCGAGCGTTTCTCTACGACAAGTTCACACACCGTCCAAGTTTCGGGACGCCGCTCGTTGCGCTTCAATAACACCAACCCTCTGGTGAGGAATTCATCTTGGGATATCGGTGTGAGTAAGACGGGCTATATCAGCGAAGCGGGTAAATGTCTGGTGATGCAAGCAAAGATATCCAATCGTCCCGTTGTGATCGTGTTGCTCGACTCGTGGGGGCGACATACCCGTGTGGGCGATGCGAATCGCATCAAGCGTTGGATGGAAGGGACACCCGAACCAGTTCGCAAAGTTCGCCGCCGTATCCGACGCGGATGAACCTAAGGATGGTGGAATGATGAGGGGGCAGCCGGCCCCCTTTTTCATTGGCGCGGCGGACGTAGTGCGATGACGACGACAGCGACGACGACCACAAGGATGATGAGTTCGATGAACATGGGCGCGGAGGAGTTGAGTGAGCGCCCATTCTACCTTGCCGCTACGCTAAGGGAACTCGATGCCTAAGTTACAATCCGAACCTTCACAGTAATGCCTCTAGTGTGCTTTCTTTGTCCGAATACTCGATGAATCGTCTGACGATAGCTTGGTCCTTGATCGGCTTGCTCACCCTAGGACTGGTGGCGAGCGCACATGCCAAGTCTGGCAGCATCCCGGCCGTGATCTTCATCGCTCCCGAAGCTGTGCGACCAGTGCTGGCCCAGCACTTTCAACTGCCCGATGAGTTGTTGGACACGGAGAGTGAGCGTGCTGTCTTCATGCGCCGCGCTCAGCACGAGATCCCAGAGCTATTGATGACCGAAGGCTATTTCGCCAGCAAGGTGTCTCTGCGTTCTGTCATGGTAGGCGGGACGCTGGAATTGCTGGTCCAACCTGGTGCGCTCACAACCGTCAGTGCGGTGGACATCGAGTTTCGCGGCGACATCGAGCAGGTGGACGCAGAGCGAGCGAAACAACTGCGCAAGGAATGGTCATTGCCACTGGGAAAAGGATTCAGTGCGACTGCATGGGATCAGGCCAAGACAGACTTGCTCACGCAATTGGCGCGCAAAGAATATGCGGCAGCGCGCATCCTAGAGAGTGCTGCCAAGGTCGACATTCCTTCCGCTACGGCGCGCTTGCGTGTCGTGCTGGATTCGGGGCCGCGCTATCGTTTCGGCGCGATGCAAGTCAGCGGATTGGAGCGCTACACGGAAGAGATGGTGACTCGCTATGCCTCCTTCAAACAAGGTGAGCCCTATGACCGGAACCAACTATTGATATTGCAGACACGTTTACAGAACCTGTCCCAGTTCAGTTCCATCATCGTCAGTTTGGACATGCCTGCCCTTGAAGAGGTATCGAGTGGGGCAGTCGTCACCGCACCGGTGAAAGTGCAGATCGTCGAGGCACAATCGCGCAAGGTATCCACCGGATTGGGCTATAGCACCAACAATGGTCTGCGCAGCGAGTTGAGTTATCTCGATAACAATTTCGTCAGTCGTGCTTGGGCTTTCAACACGGCATTGGTGTTGGAGAACAACCGACAGACACTATCGGCGGGTGTCGACACTTTGCCCAATCCGCAGGGTTTCCGTTTGCAATGGTTGGCCAGTGGGGAGCGCACCACCATCCAAGGGTTGGAGACCTTGCGCGACAAGTTCGGCGTGACGCGCAGCCACACCGTGTATGGCAACGAGTTCAACATCGGGCTGAACTGGCAACAGGAACATCGTATACCTGAGGGTGGTATACGCGAGACCAACCAAGCGCTGGTGCTCGACTGGCGTTGGATGCAACGTGCAGTGGATGACCCATTGATGCCGATGTCGGGATCGCTGACAGAATTTCGTCTTGGTGGTGCAGGTAAGGTAGCTTTTTCGGATGAGGATTTCGTCAGGACTTATCTGCGGCGTCAGCAGTGGATATCGCTGAGCGAGGACGATGTCATCACCTTGCGCGGCGAGGCGGGTTATACCAAGTCGCCGACACGCGTGAACATCCCGCAAGAATATCTGTTCCGTGTCGGTGGTACGCAGACGGTGCGCGGCTATGCCTACCAAAGTCTGGGTGTGCATGAAGGCGATGCGGTGGTCGGTGGTCGCGCGATGGTGACGGCGAGTGCCGAGTACACCCATTGGTTCAATTCGTTGGGCGTGGCGGCCTTTGCCGATGCGGGTGATGCAGCGGATAGTCCGGAAGCGTTGAAACCAGTGATCGGCTATGGCTTCGGTGCACGCTGGCGTAGTCCGGTGGGTCCTTTGGCGCTGGACGTGGCGCGTAGCAAGACGGTGTCCGATCTTGTCTATCACTTCTCTATTGCGGTGGCTTTCTGATGGACATCTCAACTAATCCAAATTTCGTCGCAATACTGCGTTGCTCACGAAAAATCACTCCTTACATATTTCATATATGCCGCGTCGCGATTTTTCGTTCGCGCCTTGTCTTGCTTAGAACTTTGAATTATTTGAGATGCCCATATGGCGAAAGATAATTCTACTTTGTCGCTGCGCAGCAAGATCGTCCTCGGTCTGCTCACACCGTGCTTCTTGGTCGCCGGGGTGGGTTACTACCTTCTGGGCACGACTTCCGGCATGGTGTGGATGGCGGGGGTGATGGATAGGCACACGCGTGGCGCGCTCAAGGTGGATGGGCTGACGGGTTCTTTGTTCGGAGGATTCACGGCGCAGCATCTTGCTTTCGATTCTGATTCACAACGTATCGACGTGAGTGATGTGCAAGTGGATTGGCAGCCGCGGGCATTGTTGAGTCAGGAGTTGCATCTGTTGCGGGTGAGCGTGCAACAACTCGACGTGCATGCTGAACAGGTCGCTGTGACGACGACTGCGCCTACTTTGCCAACAACTTTGCAACTTCCTTTGGATGTGACGGCCGCACAGATACATGTGGGCGTGTTCCGCTGGTTCGCCGCAGGTTCGACCCAGCCTGATCTTGTGGTGAGTGAGGTGGATGCCAGCTTGAACAGCGACCCTCAACAGCATCACCTGAGGTTACTCAATGCGCACTTACCCTTCGGTGAGATGGCGGGTGATCTGACCTTGGCGAGTGCCAGTCCATTTGCCGTAAATTCGCACATTACTTTGGACACTTCTACGCCGCGTGCCGAGAGATTGAAGGTGCAAGCAGATGTGCAGGGCGAGTTGCGCGATATGCAGGTCAAGCTCAAGGCCGAAGGAGCAGGGGCACGCGCTGATGGAACGTTCGTGATCACGCCGTTGGATGCGGTGCCATTGCAGCGCATCCAGATGCAGTTCAAAGGCATCGATGTCGCGCGTTGGTTGGAGAAGGCGCCGCACACGCGTCTATCGGGTCGTTTGGAGGCTCGTGGCCAGAAGGGCGATCGCTTGGAAGGTGATCTGCAGTTGCACAACGAGTTGGCGGAAACGCTTGATCTGGATGGCATCCCGATCGTCGATGCGCGCGCGCACTTGAATCTATCTGCCGAGCATTGGCAGATCAGCCGCCTCGAAGCGAAGACATTGCTGGATGGGCAACTCGCAGGTGATCTCGATTGGGATTCACGGAAACGCTCCGGTGAGGCGCAATTGACGGTGCGCGATGTGAGCCTCAAAGGCTTGGATAGCCGTCTGCCATCGACGACGACGAATGGCAAAATCGCGCTGGATGGTGCGGGAAAATCTCAACATGCCGTGCTGGCCTTGACCGATGGAGAATCAAAACTTACTGGAAATCTGACTCGGCAAGGCACACAAGTCGCTTTGCATAGCCTGCGTCTGGTGCGTGGTGAGACGAGTATCGAGGGGCATGGGAAGTTGGCACTGGATAAGAACCGGGCGTTCGATTTCACCAGCCAAGTGCGCAAGTTGGATCTGGCTGAATTCGCTGCGACCCCGCCGACCGACCTGAACGCAGAGATGACACTCAAAGGAGAGCTATCACCCGAGGTGACCGCTGAGATGCGCTTCACGCTCGCCAACAGTCGTTTCGCGCAATATGAGATCGGCGGAGCCGGATGGGCAGCGGTCATCAATGGCAAGCATGGCAAAGGAGAGATGGCTTTGCATCTGGGGGATAACCGTCTCTCGGTGAAGGGGAGCTACGGTCTGGGTGCGGACGAGCTGCGCTTTGATCTGGCGGCATCCGATCTGTCACAAGTCGAAGCCAACTTGGGCGGTGAGCTGAGCGGGCGCGCCGCCCTCACGGGAAGCATCGGTGAACCGAAATTCGATTTCTCTTTCAGCGGAAGAGAGTTGAAGTTGCCAGCTGGGCAGACGATCACCAGTGTAGACGCAGCGGGTGATGTCTCTGCACAGTCGATGACGCTCAACCTCGTGTTGCAAGATTTGAAACAAGGGAATGCCTTGCGCATTCCCGAGGCGAGTTTTGAACTGCAAGGCGCACCCGCAGACCACACCGTGAAACTACTCGCCAAAGTAGAGCAGGGCGCACAAGTGAAAGAAGATCTGCAACTTCAAGCACACGGCGGTCTGATCGATCTCGATCAAGGTTGGCGGGCACTACGCTGGCAAGGTGCTTTGGATGATTTCATCGGTTTGGGTACGGTGCCTTTGCGATTGCTCAGTACCACTGCGCTGACGCTGGGTGCGGAGGAGGTGGAGCTCGGTGCGGCCGACATCGCGCTGGGCGGCGGCCGTACGCATTTGGAGACCACTCGTTGGACACCTGACTATTGGCAGAGTAGCGGCAGCTTCAGTGGCTTGGGCATTCGCGCCGTGAATGTGGATGACATTCCGCCAACGATGGATAACTTCGGCACACTACGTTTTGGTGGTTCATGGGATGTGAAGCAGGACACACATTGGAACGCGACCTTGAATATGCGGCGCGAAAGTGGCGATTGGGTGGTGGATGCCAAGACGGGGGCGTTGTTCGGTCTGAACGAATTGAGCCTGTCGGCACAGGTCGTCAATGACCAACTACAGACCGCACTCGCCGCCAGTGGCGAACGCTTGGGCGAGTTGAGCGCCACTGCTACTTTGCCGCTCACTCAGACAGAGGAAGGATGGGGCGTGGCTTCCGATGCGCCGCTGACAGGCCATCTGTATCTCGACTCGAATGAGTTGTCGTGGTTGGGGCCGACCTTGGATAGCAACTTTCAAAGTGGCGGGAAATTGAAGTTGGATGCCGACCTTGTCGGGGACATGCACACGCCGCGACTGCGCGGCATGGTGCAGGGAGAAGGCTTGAGTTTCGGTATGCTCGACCAAGGTGTGCGGCTTGAGAACGGGCGGGTGAGTGCACGTTTTGAGCAAGATATGGTGCATCTCGACCTATTCGATTTTGATGCACCTTATTTGCCACAGCCTCAAGACAAATTGCTGGGCGATTTTAGGTTGAGTCGCGCTGCTGGTAAATTGAGCGCGAGCGGCACACTCGACCTCAAGGGTGATAGCGGCGGTGTGCAGATCACTGCGCAACAATTCCCCTTGTTGCAGCGCGCTGACCGTTGGGTCGTCGCCTCTGGTACGGGCCATGCGCGCTTCTCCGGCAAGACGCTCATCTTGGATGGCGATATTCGTGCCGATGCCGGTCTCATCGATCAACCTGTGAGCACGCGCCCGCAACTCGACGAGGATGTGCAGATCGTCGGACAGGAAGTGGATGAGAGCGTCAAGCAACAGAACAAGGTCAGCGCTACGCTCGATCTGGGTGACAAGTTCTTCATCCGCGCCTCGGGTTTGGAAGCGCGCCTTGCCGGTAAGCTGGATGTACACGGAGAGCCGGGCGAACAACTTCGCGTGACGGGCATCATCAACGCACAAGATGCTGTGTTCGATGCCTATGGACAACGTCTGCAAGTTGAACGCGGAATGGTGAACTTCCAAGGACGCATGGATGATCCGGGGTTGAACATCCTCGCGTATCGCAAAGGATTGAGCGTGGAAGCCGGGGTCGAAGTATTGGGTACGGCACGCAAACCGGTCATTCGCTTGGTCTCCAACCCGAATGTGCCTGATGCGGAGAAACTCTCGTGGCTGGTACTGGGACGTGTGCCTGATAGCAGCGGTGTGGATTCGTCGTTGCTACTATCTGCGGCGACCAACATCATGGGCGGCCAGTCAGCCTCCAAGATCGGACGCGCGGTCGGTGTGGATGAGTTGTCGCTGAACCAGAAAGCGGGAGCAGTCGATCCCTTGCAAAGCCAAGTGGTGACAGTCGGTAAGCGCCTCAACCCGCGCGCCTATCTGAGCTATGAGCAAGGCCTATCTTCCAACACGGGTATCACTAAGTTCACCTACACCCTCACACCACGCATCACCCTCGTGACGCGCACTGGTGTCGAGGATGCGGTCGATATCTTCTATTCCTTCCGCTATCGCTGAGTCACCGCGCTTGACCTGATCCTGCATCCCATTTATTATTTTAATAATCGTTTAATAATTGAATCGTAAGATGATGAAACCCGCTCAAGTTGTGAAAGCTTTATCGGCGCTCGCACAGCCGACTCGCTTGGCTATCTACCGCCTGTTGGTGACGAGTGGCCCAGAAGGAATGGCGGCAGGGCAGATCGCTGAAAAACTGAAGGTGTCGCCAGCCAATATGTCCTTCCACTTTAAGACGCTAAGCCATGCAGGGTTGGTCGAGAGTCGGCAGGATGGACGCTTCGTGTACTACGCGGCGAACTTCGCAGTGATGAATGGCATGGTGGATTACCTCACCGAGAACTGTTGTGGTGGTGACGATGCGACATGCAAGACGCCAACTAAGAAATGTTGATAAAAGGAAAGATGAAATGAGCGAGAAACAATATAACGTATTGATCTTGTGCACGGGGAATTCGGCACGTAGCGTGTTGGGCGAAGTGCTATTCAATGTGTTGGGTAAAGGTAGGTTCAAAGCCTACAGCGCAGGGAGTAAACCTGCAGGCAAGGTCAATCCCGGCGCTATCGAGTGGTTGCAGACTCATGGACACAGTACAGAAGGTCTGCGTAGCAAGAGCTGGGATGAATTCTCTCGCCCCGATGCGCCCGTGTTCGACTTCATCTTCACTGTGTGCGACAACGCAGCCGGTGAGGCCTGCCCGATTTGGTTAGGCCATCCGGCGACTGCACATTGGGGTATCCCTGATCCTGCTCATATCGAAGGCGAGGAGGCTCGTCGTGCTGCGTTCAATAAAGCTGCGGAGCAGTTGGCACGTCGTATCCAATTGTTCATGGCGTTGCCGATCGACAAGTTGGACAAGCTGGTGTTGAAAGACAAACTCAACGAGATCGGTCGTATCCAGGATTGATGGTATGAGCATCTTCGAACGCTACCTGACTCTGTGGGTCTTCCTGTGCATCATCGTTGGCGTGGTGCTGGGGCAGTTCATCCCTGCACCATTCCATTGGCTGGGCACATTGGAACTCGCCAAGGTCAACCTTCCTGTTGGCCTGCTCATCTGGGTGATGATCATTCCCATGTTATTGCGTATCGACTTTGGTGCACTGCATGAAGTGAAGAAGCATTGGCGTGGCATCGGCGTCACGCTATTCATCAATTGGGCAGTCAAGCCGTTCTCGATGGCTTTGCTGGGATGGCTGTTCATCCGCCATCTGTTCGCACCCTATCTACCGGCCGAACAACTCGATAGCTACATCGCTGGATTGATCTTGCTTGCGGCAGCACCTTGCACGGCGATGGTGTTCGTATGGAGCAGATTGGTGAATGGCGAGCCGTTGTTCACCCTTAGTCAGGTGGCACTCAACGACGCCATCATGGTGTTCGCCTTCGCACCGTTAGTGGCGTTGCTGCTCGGTATGTCTGCCATCATCGTGCCGTGGGATACCTTGCTGGTATCCGTGGGGCTCTACATCGTGCTACCCGTCTTCATTGCGCAAGCGTGGCGTAAGTGGTTGTTGTTGCGCAGCGAACAAACGTTGCAAGTAACATTGGAAAAACTGGGGCCGATCTCCATCTCAGCGCTGTTGCTGACACTGGTGTTGCTGTTCGCCTTCCAAGGTAAAGCCATCGTTGAACAGCCACTCATCATTCTGATGCTGGCTGTGCCCATCACCATCCAGGTGTACTTCACATCAGGTCTTGCCTACTGGCTGAATCGCAGAGTGGGAGAGGCACATTGCGTAGCGGGGCCCTCGGCATTGATCGGCGCATCCAATTTCTTCGAATTGGCCGTTGCTGCGGCGATCAGTCTGTTTGGATTCGAATCTGGTGCGGCACTTGCGACGGTGGTCGGCGTGTTGATCGAAGTGCCGGTGATGTTGAGTGTGGTGTATCTGGTGAAGCGCAGTCAGGGCTGGTACGACGCGTAATCAGTGATGGGGTTGTGGCTCCGACATAACCTAAAGGTTCACCCTGCGGGTACGAGAGTCTTCACCGCAACTTAGTATTGCTGTGTTACAGCAATACCGAATTGTGGCTCTGGCCGCCACTCCGTGTCTTAACGTTCGCTTTGCTCTCGTTAGCCTACGCCGCAACCTAGTTCTGCTGTTTTACAGCAGAACTAGGTTGTCCCTATGGATGAGCTCTGACTCATCCACATAACCCAGGATACCTTCGATCTCACCGCTGGCCTTACCTGCGATGCGACGTGCTTCTGCGGCACTGTAGTTGATGAGGCCTCGCGCGATGTCGCGGCCTTCTGTGTCGAGCACGGCGACGACTGCACCACGTTGGAATTCACCTGCAACTTGGGTGACGCCGATTGGTAGCAGGCTCTTACCTTCATTCTTCAGTACGCGAACCGCACCCGCATCCAGCGTCACTTTGCCGCTCACTTGCAGATGGTCGGCCAGCCATTGTTTGCGTGCATCGAGTGATAGGGCAGGGGCGACAAGCAAGGTTCCGATGGATTCGCCTTGCAGTAGACGGGGCAGTACGTCACGTTCATGGCCGGAAGCAATGACGGTATGCGCGCCACTACGTGCAGCTCGTTTAGCTGCGAGTACTTTGGTGATCATGCCGCCGCGACCGATGCTGCTACCTGCACCACCGGCCATCAATTCTAGCTTTGCGTCCCCTGCTTGCGCTTCGCTGATGAGTGTCGCGCTAGGGTCTTTGCGAGGGTCGGCGGTGAACAGGCCGACTTGGTCCGTGAGGATGACGAATGCATCCGCTTCGATTAGATTCGCAACCAGTGCGCCTAGTGTGTCGTTGTCGCCGAACTTGATCTCATCGGTGACGACAGTGTCGTTCTCGTTGATGATGGGGATGACACCCAACGTGAGCAGAGTGCGCAGGGTGGAGCGCGCATTAAGGTAACGTTCGCGGTCGGCAAGGTCGGCGTGGGTCAGTAGCACTTGCGCAGCGCGCAGGCCGTGTTGGCTGAAGCAGCTCTCGTACACCTGCACCAATCCCATTTGACCGACTGCAGCAGCGGCTTGAAGTTCGTGTACGGCACTTGGACGTTGTTTCCAGCCCAGGCGTTGCATGCCCTCGGCGATCGCACCAGAAGACACCAAGACCACTTCACAACCCTGTGCACGTAACGTGCTGATCTGTTGCGCCCAATTACCAATGGCGCGCGTGTCTAAGCCTTCCCCTGAATTGGTGACGAGGCTACTGCCGACTTTGACGACGATGCGTTTGGATTGGGTTAGAACGGTTTTCATGCAAGTGGGTCGTGGATGACGATCTCAGTTTCCTGCGCGCTTTCAGTGACAGCCTCTTGTTCGGCATCAGCTGCGGCTTGTAAGTGCTCCATGATGGCGTAAGTAAGTTCTTTGCATCCTTCGCCATTGATAGCAGAGATGGTGAAGTAACGTGTGTCGCCACCGAACGCCTTGAGGAATTCAGCGATCTTCTCGTCACGGTCTTGCAACAAGTCGAGCTTGTTCAAGATCAGCCAGCGCGGCTTGTTGTAAAGCTCTTCGTCGTATTTCTTGAGTTCGTTCAGGATCGCATGCGCTTCGTGCACAGGATCGACGCCCTCGTGCATCGGTGCGATGTCCACGATGTGCAACAACAAGCGCGTGCGTGCCAGATGGCGAAGGAATTGGTGACCAAGACCTGCACCTTCTGCAGCGCCTTCGATGAGTCCTGGGATGTCGGCGATGACGAAGCTCTTCTCGTGCGACACGCGCACCACGCCCAGATTCGGATGTAGTGTGGTGAAAGGATAATCAGCGACTTTGGGGCGTGCGGCCGATACCGAGCGGATGAAGGTGGACTTGCCTGCATTCGGCATGCCCAACAGACCGATGTCAGCCAGGACCTTCAACTCCAGTTGCAGTTCGCGGCGTTCGCCTTCTTCGCCGGGGGTGCATTGGCGTGGCGTGCGGTTGGTGCTGGACTTGAAATGCAGGTTGCCCAAGCCGCCTGCGCCGCCCTTGGCCAGCAAGACTTGTTCGCCCTCATGGGTGAGGTCGGCGATGATCTGGCCACTGTTGATGTCAGTGATGACGGTACCCACAGGCATACGCAGGATGATGTCATCCGCACCTTTGCCGTAGCAGTCTGCACTGCCGCCACGCTCGCCGTTTTTGGCACGGTGCATGCGGGCGAAACGGTAATCGACTAGGGTGTTGATGTTGCGGTCAGCGATGGCGATGACGCTACCGCCGCGCCCGCCGTCACCGCCATCAGGACCACCTTTTTCGATATATTTTTCACGACGAAAACTAGCCGCGCCGTTACCTCCGTCGCCTGCGATGACTTCGATCTTTGATTCGTCGATGAATTTCATATTGCGAATGACCCAGAAATAAAAAAGCCCTACCTTGCGATAGGGCTCATTTTAACTGCTCAATTACTTAAGCAGCGACGATGCTAACCGTTTTGCGTTTAGCCGCGCCTTTGATTGCGAACACGACCTTGCCCGTCATCTTGGCGAACAGTGTGTGATCCTTGCCCATGCCGACATTGTCGCCTGCGTGAACTTGAGTGCCGCGTTGACGCACGATGATGCTACCTGCGCTGATCAATTCGCCACCGTAACTCTTAACACCCAATCGTTTCGAGTGCGAGTCGCGGCCGTTACTGGTACTACCTCCGCCTTTTTTCGATGCCATTTTCTAGCTCCTTAGCAATTAAGCAGAGATGCCGTCGATACGGATCTCTGTGTAGTTTTGACGATGACCCTGATGCTTTTGGTAGTGCTTACGACGACGCATCTTGAAGATGGTCACTTTGTCGTGACGGCCATTAGCGACGATGGTCGCTTTGACTGTCGCGCCAGCCAGCAGAGGCTGACCAACGGAAATTTTGTCACCATTGCCAACCATCAACACTTTGTCCAATACCAAGGATGTGCCGACTTCGCCAACGATAGATTCGACCTTGAGTGTTTCGCCCAAGATCACGCGGTGTTGCTTACCGCCGGTTTTGATTACTGCGTACATAACGACCTCGCTTGATGCGTTTTAGTTACGGCATAACCGAATGGTTATGCCTTCACTGAAACTGCGTTTTCCGAAAGGCGCGCATTATACATAAAGGGCACCATCCGTCAAAAGCCTTTTTTGGTTTTCCTTTTCAGGGCTTAGCGCTTCATTGAATCAAAGAATTCGGCGTTGTTCTTGGTGGCTTTCACTTTGTCCAGCAAGAACTCCATTGCTTCCAATTCGTCCATTGGATACAACAGCTTACGAAGAACCCAGATGCGCTGCAGCAAATCTTGCTTGATGAGTAACTCTTCCTTGCGGGTGCCAGAACGGTTGACGTTGATGGCAGGGTAAATGCGCTTCTCGGCCATGCGGCGATCCAAATGGATCTCCATATTGCCGGTGCCCTTGAATTCTTCGTAGATCACGTCGTCCATGCGGCTACCGGTGTCGACCAGTGCGGTGGCGATGATAGTGAGTGAACCGCCTTCTTCGATGTTACGTGCCGCACCAAAGAAACGCTTAGGGCGTTGCAGAGCGTTTGCATCCACGCCACCGGTCAGCACCTTGCCGGAAGATGGGATGACGGTGTTGTAAGCCCGTGCCAGACGTGTGATGGAGTCGAGCAGGATGACGACATCCTTCTTGTGTTCAACTAGGCGTTTAGCCTTTTCCAGCACCATTTCGGCGACCTGCACGTGACGTGTGGCTGGTTCATCGAAAGTCGAGGCAACCACCTCGCCGCGCACGGTGCGGCTCATCTCAGTCACTTCTTCTGGACGCTCATCGATCAGCAATACGATCAGGGTGGCATCAGGATGGTTGGCGGAGATGGAGTGGGCGATGTGTTGCAACATCACCGTCTTACCGGATTTCGGAGAAGCGACCAACAAGCCGCGCTGACCTTTACCGATGGGGGCGACGATGTCGATGATGCGGCCTGTGATGTTCTCTTCAGCGCGGATGTCGCGCTCAAGCGTCAGTTGTTGTGTCGGGAACAACGGCGTCAGGTTCTCGAACAGGATCTTGTTCTTGGCGTTCTCCGGTGGCTCGCCGTTGACCTTGTCCACCTTGACCAGCGCCACATAGCGTTCGCCCTCTTTCGGGGTGCGGATCTCGCCCTCGATCGAATCGCCGGTATGCAGGTTGAAGCGGCGCACCTGGCTGGGACTGACGTAGATGTCGTCAGGGCCTGCGAGGTACGACGTGTCGGGTGATCGCAAGAACCCGAAACCATCCGGTAGCACCTCCAACGTACCTTCACCGAAGATGCTCTCGCCTTTCTTGGCTTGGTTCTTCAGCAATGCGAAGATCAAGTCTTGCTTGCGCATGCGGTTGGCGTTGTCGATCTGATTGGTGGTCGCCATTTCCACTAATTCGGTGATGTGTTTGGTCTTGAGGTCGGATAGATGCATAGTCAGGATGGGGCGCGTGAGCGCTAAGTTATTGAGAGTTGCTAGGGATGTGAGACAGTTTGGTTTGGGGTTTTGCGGGAATTTCCGCCCATCATCGCATCGTGTTTATTTTGTTTTGAGTGTCTCTGAAAGAAACGATGCAGTGAAGGGCAGGGTGTTGAAAAATTTAGATGTGGCTGTCGATGAACGCGGTCAATTGTGATTTGGACAACGCGCCGACCTTGGTTGCTTCGATGTTGCCGTTCTTGAACAGCATCAATGTCGGGATGCCACGCACACCGTATTTTTGTGGTGTCTCTTGGTTCTCGTCCACATTCAACTTGGCGACATTCAAGCGGCCTGCGTATTCCTTGGAGACTTCATCCAAGATGGGGGCAATCATGCGGCAAGGACCACACCATTCAGCCCAGTAATCGACCAGTACAGGCACTGGTGATTGCAATACTTCAGCAGTGAAGGTGTCATCGGTGACATAACGGATGTGTTCGCTCATGTTTGGTTCTCGTTTAGGTTGTTGGGTTTTGTGTTCGTGCGGTTGATGCCGCGTAGATGTGCAACTGAACTAGGTCGGCATCCTAACCAAAATATTCTGCATTGGGAAGTGTTTCGGTGGTGTGCCTGTAACCCTTTGAAAAGAATGAGGGTAAACCTTACATCTTCCAGATGAATAGGGTGGATGTATGCAAGTCATCCACAGTTAGTGTCGATTGGGGCGGATGGTCTGGTACGGCGAAAGTATTGCTGATGAACAGACTGCCCGACTTCATCTCGGCTCGCGCCTTGTGCCAGAGTCGTTCCATCGGCACCGGTGAGAGATACGCAAAAACGACGTCATATTGGGACAGATCGCTATCCCACATGCTTCCCCATTGAGCGGAGCAGTTTCTGTGTTTGCCTAATTTGATGCGTAGCCAACTCCAGGCGAAGGGTAGAGGCGCATATTCCACACCATGGAAGTGGCCCTGTTGATGGGTTCGAGAGAGGTGAGTCAACACGCCACCGATGCCTGAGCCTAGATCGATGAAGGTGAATGGACGGTCACTGGGTAGTTGGGTTTCGAGTGCTTGCCACACTTTGTTGCTGGAGAGATAGAGGGGTACTTGGGTGCGGAAGGCGCTCCAATATACGAGCAGCATGATGAGGAACGCCGCGAGGAATAATGCGGGGGGAATGTCGAGCGAATACACCAGCAATATCAGGGGCAGGAAGGTGGATTGGATATAGAGCCACCAGCGTGCTTGCTTGGCGAGGTGGCTGAACGTCGCAGCCAGTAGCCCGCAGAGAAGGACGAACACAATGGGTGCGAGTTGAAGTTGGAACGAACGTACGACGAGCGTGACGAACATGAACGCGAACGTCTGCAACAGCAGTGCGATGATGGCGGGGGGAAGTTTTATTAGTGCAGAGGGCACTCAACGCACCAAGCTTGCTTCGACTTCGTCACGTTTGGATCTGCCTGATAGGCGCTCCACCAAGGTCAGTGCGAAATCCATCGCTGTGCCCGGCCCGCGTGACGTGATGATCTTGCCGTCTTCGACCACTGCTTGAGGTTGCAAAGACACTTGAGGAAAATCATCGAGGCATGTTGGAAAGCTAGTGGCGCGTTTTCCGTTCAGCAGTCCCGCCGTTGCCAAAATCGAGGGGGCGGCACAGATCGCGCAGACATATCTATCCTTCGCATGCATCACTTGCACGAGTTTGATGATGCGAGCATCGGCCTTGAGGTTCTTGGTGCCAGGCTGACCACCTGGTAGTACCACCATATCGAAGTCTCGCTTGAGTGCTTCGTCTAGTGAGGTGTCGGGCACGATGACCGTGCCGCGACTGCCGCGTATGGCTTGTCCATCAAGGCTGGCGCTGACTGCCTCGATACCTGCGCGACGCAGGATGTTCAGCACGGTGATGGCTTCTAGGTCCTCGCTACCATTCGCAAGCGGTAGGAGGACGCTAGGCATCAGAACTTCCCAGCGATTTGGATGCCGACCATGCCTTGGGAGACGGCTGGCGTGACGAACAGTTTGTTGCCACGCAGGGCTTTGTTGTGCGCGACCACGCTCTTACCGACCAATGTACCCACTATTGCGCCAGTCAGTACATCAGAGGCGAAGTGCTTGTCGTGATAGGTGCGTGCCACACCCACCAAGGTGGCGAGGCTGTATGCAGTCACGTCTATCCATGTCTCGTCATAGGTTTCTGAGATCACAGCAGCCAAAGTGAATGCTTGCGTGGTGTGGCCGGAAAAAAATGAACTGTTCATGTCGGTGAACGGGGCGAAGTTGGTCGTGCCTTTTTCCTGCAAAGGCCGGCTACGTCCGACGACGGTCTTGGTGGCGACACCGATGATGCCACTGGAGATAAGACTGGCAGCGACCACGTCCTGCGCGACGTGCATCGAAGTCTCGTCACCGACCAAACCTGCGACAAAGAATGCCCCAGTGATGCCGACCGCATACTCACGGCCGAACTTTTCGACTTGCAACCAAGCTTGGCTGTTCTGATCTTGCTTCACCATGTAATCACGTACAGGTTTGTCGATGATGGCGACCGTTCCTAGAACCGCGAGGCTTTCCCATCCCACTTGTTGCCAATCATTCTTTTCCCATCGAGCAGGGGCTGTGAGGGTATGCGTGACGTCATCCCATACCATCGCTGGGTACGAGATCGAATCCTCGGCACAAGCACTGCTGGAAGCAGAGATCAGCAGGACAGCAAGAAGTGATTGGATCGGCAGTTTCATGATTTAGTCGCGGAAGTTCTGATATTGCAATGGGAAATCGGTGATGGTCTTTTTGACGAAGGCTATAGCGTCTTGCAGGTCATCGCGGTTCTTGCCAGTCACACGCACGGTGTCGCCTTGGATGCTGGCTTGCACCTTCATCTTGCTATCTTTGATGTGTTTGACGATCTTCTTGGCCAGCTCGATCTCGACGCCTGTCTTTACTTCGCAGCCACGCTTGACTTTGTTGCCGCTGACCTTCTCGATCTTGTCGCTGATCTCAAGACATTTGATGTCTACACCGCGCTTGGTCAATTTGCCGTTGAGGATGTCCTGTACTTGATTCAACTGGAACTCGTTGTCAGCCCACACTGTGAGTTTCAGCTCGGCTTGTTCTACGCGCGCATCCGACCCCTTGAAGTCGAAACGTGTGCTGACTTCTTTGTTTGTCTGCTCGATTGCATTCTTGACTTCGGGTTTGTCTACTTCTGAAACGATGTCGAATGAGGGCATTGTCTTCTCCTTAATATCTTAACCACAACACGCCGCGTAGCGGCTTGTTGCGGTGGAAACTTACCTTTAGGTTAGTTGGAACCAAACGAACACACGTAATCGACTGCCTCAGCACCGGTATGGATGTCGAAGCTGCTGTTGGCGGCCACGTTAAAGCTGCTGCCCGCAGCGTAGGTCTTAAAGCTGGATTCGCCCGCGATCTTCACTTGGCAGGTGCCTGCACTGATCTCCATCAATTCGGGTACGCCGACGTTGAAGGTCAATTGGCTATTAGGCAATACGACACCAACGGTCTTGCGTGAACCATCGGGGAAGAATACGGAATGCGAGACACATTTTCCGTCGAAGAACACATTGGATTTTTTACCGACGCTGACGTTATCGATCTTGTCTGACATGCTGAGGTTTCCTTTTGATTATTTCGAGGGTTCGTTTGCTTTGCTGCCTTTTTGATAATTGGCATACACATACACGGGGATGCCGAGGTCGCCGAGATGTTTTTCGATGAGTGGCTTCACGTCGTTCCAATCCAGACCATTCACGCCGCAGGCTAGGCGCGGCAGGGCGAGGCTGGAGAGTTTTTCTTTTTGTGCAAAAGAGCGCAGTGCATGCAAAGCGTGATTCACATGACTGACCGTCGCGTGTCCAGGCTTGCTTCCGTGGTCGTATGCGCCATCTTGTGTGAACAGATTGACGATGTAACGTCCATCACTGCTCATCCAAGTCCACAACTCGCCTGACTTGGGATGCTTGGTCTGGCAGTAGTGTCGAAAGTCTTTGTACATCGCTGGCATACGTTCGCGCAGTTGCAACGCAAGCCCGTGATGGAAGTCGTCATTGGGAGCAACGCCTTGGGCAATGGCTTTGGCGCTGCTTAACAGGATGTCACCACTTAGTTCGTGAATCATCACAGCCTCCTTTGAAACAAAAACTTATTTGCGGCTCTTCAGGTTCGCCGCGATGCGCATGCGCAAAGCATTCAGTTTGATGAAGCCTGCCGCATCCTTCTGGTCGTATGCGCCTTTGTCGTCCTCGAAGGTGGCGATGCTGGAATCGAACAGCGAATCCGTCTTGGAATCGCGGCCAACGACGATGACATTGCCCTTGTACAATTTGACGCGTACCCAGCCGTTCACGCTGGCTTGGGTGTGGTCGATCAGTGTTTGGATCGCGAGGCGCTCAGGGCTCCACCAGTAACCGTTGTAGATCATCGATGCGTAACGTGGCATCAGGTCGTCTTTCAAGTGAGCGACTTCACGATCCAAGGTGATGGATTCGATGGCGCGGTGTGCCTTCAACATGATGGTTCCGCCAGGTGTCTCGTAGCAGCCGCGCGACTTCATGCCGACGTAGCGGTTCTCCACCAAGTCCAGACGACCGATGCCGTGCTTGCCACCGAGCTCGTTCAGCTTAGCCAACACTTGAGCGGGAGATAGTTTGGTTCCGTTCAGCGCAACGATGTCGCCCTTCACGTACTCGATGTCGAGATACTCGGCTGCATCAGGAGCCTTTTCCGGTGACACGGTCCAACGCCACATGCTCTCTTCGGCTTCGGCTGCGGGGTCTTCCAGATGGCGACCTTCGTAGGAGATGTGCAGGAGGTTCGCGTCCATGGAGTAAGGCGAGCCGCCTTGTTTGTGTTTCATCTCGACGGGGATGCCGTGTTTTTCGGCATAGGCCATCAGTTTCTCACGCGACAACAGATCCCATTCACGCCAAGGCGCGATCACTTTGATGTTGGGGTTGAGCGCATACGCACCTAACTCAAAACGCACTTGGTCATTACCCTTGCCCGTCGCACCGTGCGAGATGGCTTGGGACTTTGTCATGGCCGCGATCTCGATCAGGCGTTTTGCGATCAGTGGGCGCGCGATGGACGTACCCAGCAGGTATTCGCCTTCATACACGGTGTTGGCGCGGAACATGGGGAATACGAAATCGCGTACGAATTCTTCGCGCAGGTCATCGATGAAGATATTGTCTGCTGCGATGCCCATCTTTAATGCTTTGGCACGTGCTGGTTCTAGCTCTTCGCCTTGACCCACGTCGGCGGTGAAGGTGACCACTTCACATTGATAGGTGTCTTGCAACCATTTCAGAATAACGGAGGTATCGAGTCCACCAGAGTAGGCGAGAACGGCTTTTTTGATGTCAGACATGTTGATTTCCTATGAGCTAGATTTATTGAGCGGTGAGTTTTCCGATGAGGCCGCGAATACGATTGGCGAACACGACGATGCAGGCCATGGCGAGCGGCCAAGCGAAGACGAAGGAATACATCCAGCGTCCTACATAACCATCGGCCAAGCCTGTGTTGATCCAAGTGATGAAGGCGGTCATGATGAAGGCCATCACCAGCGACATGAAGAAGGGGAACAAGAGCGGTGTGAGGCGAGGTGGGATCTTCATTTCAAGCGATCTTTCCGAGCAATAGGTATTCCATCAGCGCCTTCTGCACATGCAAACGATTCTCTGCTTCGTCCCACACCACAGATTGCGTGCCGTCGATGACTTCTGCCGATACTTCTTCGCCGCGATGTGCGGGTAGGCAGTGCATGAACAACGCATCTTTAGCGGCAACGCCCATCATGTCCGCATCCACTTGCCAATCGGCAAAGTCCTTCAGACGTTCTTCGTTCTCAGCTTCCCATCCCATCGAAGTCCACACGTCGGTGGTCACCAGATCGGCACCTTTTGCGGCTTCCATCGGGTCTTTGAATTCTTCGTAGTGCTCATGTCCGTACAAGCCGGCGCGTTCAGGCTCAACTTCGTAGCCTGGTGGAGTGGAGACGTGGACATTGAAGTCCAATATCTCTGCGGCTTGTAACCACGTATTGCACATATTGTTTGAATCGCCGATCCACGCCACAGTCTTACCTTGGATGCTGCCGCGATGTTCGATGTAGGTGTAGATGTCAGCGAGGATCTGGCAGGGGTGGTATTCGTTGGTCAGACCGTTGATGACGGGCACGCGCGAATGCGCAGCGAAACGCTCGATGATGCTCTGCTCGAAGGTACGGATCATCACGATGTCACTCATGCGCGAGATGACTTGACCTGCGTCTTCCACAGGTTCGCCGCGACCGAGTTGTGAATCGCGTGTGTTCAGATAGATGGCAGAACCGCCCAGTTGTTGAATACCGGCCTCAAAAGACAAGCGTGTGCGCGTGCTGGCTTTTTCGAAGATCATCACCAAGGTGCGGTCAGTCAAAGGCCAGTATTGTTGGTAAGACTTGAATTTTTGTTTGATGCGGCGAGTGCGCTCGAACAGATATTCAAGCTCTTCGCGGGTGAGGTCTTTGAATTGCAAAAAGTGTTTGATGGGCGCGGACATGGTGCGTTTCCAAATTTAGGCTTGCAAGAAGTCTTTGATGAGTGGACTCAGGATGTCGATCATTTGCTGTGCTTCTGCTTTCGACAAGATGAGTGGTGGCAACAGACGTACCACGGTATCAGCCGTCACATTGATGAGTAAGCCTTTAACCAACGCCTGTTTAACCAGATCACCACATGGCTTATCCAGTTCGATGCCGATCATCAAGCCTTGCCCGCGAATCTCTTTGACACCCGTGACACCTTTCAAGGATGTATTCAAACCGTCGCGTATGAATCTGCCGACCTGATCTGCGTGAGCGAGCAAGCCATCTTGTTCGACGATGTTCAGAGTGTTCAGGCCCGCAGCACAGGCCAAAGGATTGCCGCCGAAGGTGGAGCCGTGGTTGCCAGGCTTGAATGTTCCTACTGCGTTGCCCGCCGTGAGACATGCGCCAATCGGCACGCCAGATCCCAATCCTTTGGCTAGCGTCATCACGTCCGGCAAGATGTCGGTATGTTGGAAGCCGAACCATTTTCCCGTGCGTCCGATGCCGCATTGCACCTCGTCCAACATCAGCAACCAGTTGTTCTCATCGCACAGCTTGCGAAGCTGCTGCAGATAGGCGACGTCCAACGTGCGGATGCCTCCTTCGCCTTGGATCGGCTCGACCAATACGGCGACCACGTCACGGTTGTGCTGTGCGACTTGGCGCACGGCTTCCATATCGTTGTAAGGAACGCGTACGAAACCACTCACCAGTGGCTCGAAGCCCGCTTGTACCTTGCGGTTGCCAGTGGCGGAGAGGGTGGCTAACGTCCGTCCGTGGAACGCTTTTTCCATTACGATGATGGAAGGATTGTCTATGCCGCGATTGTGGCCGTGCATGCGCGCTAACTTGATGGCGGCTTCATTGGCCTCGCAGCCGGAATTACAGAAGAAGACCTCCTGCATGCCAGACAACGCACACAGCTTGTCAGACAAAGCTTCTTGCCCTGCTACTTGATAGATGTTGGAGCAATGGATCAGGCTGTCGATCTGCGACTTAAGTGCAGCGGTGAAGCGAGGGTGGGCATGCCCCAGTGTGTTGACGGCGACACCAGCTAAGCCATCTAGATAACGATTGCCTGCGGCATCGAATAGCCAAGCACCTTCACCGTGAGTGAAAGAAACAGGTTGTCTAGCATACGTGTTCATCAAATGAGACATAGCAAGCTTTCTGGTCTTGTTGTAACGCTGAGGCTGGAACTATAAACAAAAAAGGCCGACAACATCGTCGGCCTTTATTATTTCGCAGGCTTTCGTCTGCGATAAATCAGGCCATCGCCTTGATAGCGGCGGACAAGCGGCTCTTATGGCGAGCTGCTTTGTTCTTATGGATGATCTTCTTGTCTGCGATGGAGTCAACCACGCTAGTCGATGCAGTGAACACGGACTGTGCGGCAGCCTTGTCGCCCGCTTCGATCGCCTTCACTACCTTCTTGATCGCTGTGCGCAATTCGGAACGCAATGTGGTGTTGTGAGCGTGCTGTTTGTCTGCTTGTTTTGCGCGTTTTCTGGCTTGTGCTGTGTTTGCCATGGTGACTCCTTGGGAATTCGGCTTGCGTTAAAAGGCGCGCATTATAGGGAGGCTCTTTGGATTTGGCAACCCGTAGTTTGGGGTGGGCGGTTTGTGCGTCGGGGCGGTGCTATGATACCGCCGGTCAACTAGGCGAGAAGGTGGAAGTCATGTTGTCGAGCGTCTCGGAATTCGTGATCCAAGGCATCACCGAAGGTGGTCATTTGTTCCAACAGTCTGATTGGGCGACTAATTTGTGCAATATGATGGGCTCGGCAGGACAGGATGGGCGCATGCTCTATTCTCCCTATGCTCGCCCCGTCATGATCGCTGGGGTCGCGGCTGTCGTGATACGTGTCTCTTGGCAGCATATCGATCCCAAAGCCTTTGAGATGGTGAAACAGTTCGTTACTGAGAACCACTTAAAAGTCCGATCAGGGCGTGGAAGCCGAGATGCTGAAGTCACAGGCCCTCATCCGGTTCTTGGAGTGGAGCGTCGCGACGGGGCAAAAGAGGGTTGGTAGTTGCCTATCTACCAAGGCGGATGGAACGGCGATGTTACAATCCGCGCCCGTTTTGACCTTTAGAGAGCCTCAAATTGTTAGATAAAAAAGACCGTCATCCGGAACTCGCCGAGTTCGTCATCCAAGGCATCACAAAAGATGGGCAAGCCTTTCGTCCATCCAATTGGGGAGAGCGTTTGAGCGACATGCTGGGTACGCCAGGCAAGGATGGTCGTATCGTCTACTCTTCCTATATCCGTCCTATCGTCATCCAAGGCACTCCCTCCGTTGTCGTGCGTTTTTCTTTGGAGCAGGCCGATCCTCATGCTTTCGAGTTGATCAGGCAGTTCGTGGTCAATAATCACCTGACGGTGCGTGCGGGTCGCAACAGGTTGGATGCGGGCGCAACGGGAATATTCCCGACCATCAGTATGGAACGTCGCCACTCTCAAAAGAATGGTTGGTGATGCCTCCTTCACTTGGCACGCCCACTGAGTGTCCTCAATGAACCTTCTTAAAGCCCTCGCCACGATCAGCGGACTGACTCTGGTCTCGCGTATCTTGGCCTTCACCAGAGACGTGTTGATTGCGCGCATCTTTGGTGCGGGCATGGCGACGGATGCTTTCTTCGTCGCTTTCAAGCTCCCGAATCTGTTGCGCCGCATGTTCGCGGAAGGTGCTTTCTCTCAGGCGTTCGTGCCCATCTTTGGCGAATACAAGAATCGCAGGGGGCAGGAAGAGACCAAGTTACTGGTCGATCACGTCACCACCATGCTGGCTTTGATCCTCTTCGTGGTGACCGCTATTGGTATCGTTGCAGCACCCATCCTCGTCTACATCAGCGCGCCTGGTTTCGTGAAGAATCCCGAGCAGTTCGATCTCACGGTGCAACTGCTGCGCATCACCTCCCCATACATCTTTTTCATCTCGCTGGTCGCTGTCGCTGCGGGCATCCTCAATACCTATAACAAGTTCTGGGTGCCGGCTTTTGCCCCCATCTTGCTGAATCTATGTTTCATCGGCGGGGCGCTATGGGGCGCACCTTATTTTGAGCAGCCCATCATGGCGCTCGCTTGGGCGGTGTTCGTGGCAGGTTTTGTGCAACTCGCCTTCCAGATCCCGTTCCTCAAGAAGATCGGTATGCTGCCGACCATCCGCTTCAGCCGGACGGATGAAGGGATGTGGCGCGTCATCAAACAGATGGGGCCCGCGATATTTGGTGTGTCCATCGCGCAGCTCAGCCTCATCATCAATACCATCTTTGCTTCGCTGCTCGTGGCGGGAAGTGTGTCGTGGTTGTATTACGCAGACCGATTGATGGAATTTCCCACAGGCATCTTGGGTGTCGCTATCAGCACCATCCTACTGCCATCCCTCTCCAAGTCGCACGCGACCAACGACACGGCTGAATATTCAAAATTGCTAGATTGGGGTTTGCGCCTCACCATCATGCTGACCTTGCCTGCCGCACTGGCTCTCGGAATGATCGCGGTTCCCTTGCTGGCGACTTTCTTTCAGCATGGCGCATTCACGGCGAACGACGTGATGATGTCGCGCGCCGCATTGGTGGGGTATAGCGTCGGCTTGATCGGGCTGATACTCGTAAAGATTCTCGCTCCCGGTTTCTACGCGCGCCAAGACATCAAGACACCGGTGAAGATTGGCATCGTGACTTTGATCGCGACACAGGCGATGAACGTGTTGTTCGTCTTCGGATTCCACATGGCGCATGCGGGCTTGGCGCTGTCTATCGGTCTGGGTGCCTGCCTCAACTCGGCCATCCTGTTCCACTTCCTGCGCAAGAACGGTATCTACCAAGCAGAAGCGGGGTGGATGAAGTTCTTCCTCAAGATCATGCTGGCTGTCAGCGCACTGGGTATCACGCTCTGGTTCGGCATGGGTAGCGAGCAGCATTGGCTCACCACATCGGGGTGGTCGCGCATCATCCATCTGACTTGGTTGGTGGTTGCTGGCGTGGCAGTGTATTTCGCGGTGCTGTTCGCACTTGGATTCAGGCTCAAAGACTTTTCCAAACGCGGCGCGAGTTGAGTCTGCGTTCGAATTGTTGATCTATGCACACCCTTGATGCCTTGAAAGCCGGTGAGTTGGCTGGAATCAAACGCCTCGATCTTGCCGCAGACCTGACGGAATTCCCCGCAGAGATATTCGAGCTCGCTGACACATTGGAAGTGCTCAATCTATCGGGCAACCGGCTGAGTGGCCTTCCTAACGACCTCGCTCGCCTATACAAGTTGCGCATCATCTTCTGTTCCGATAATCGATTCACGCATGTACCGGAAGTGTTGGGGCAGTGTGCGAATCTGGAGATGGTCGGTTTTAAAGCGAATCAGATTTCTCATCTTTCCGCCAAGGCATTACCACCAAAGTTGCGTTGGTTGATTCTCACGGACAATCGTTTGCAACAGTTACCTGTTGAGATCGGCTCGTGTGGCGATCTGCAAAAACTCATGTTGTCGGGGAATAGTTTGCAGGAATTACCAGAAGAGATGGCAGCTTGTACCAACCTGGAATTGTTACGTATCGCGGCGAATCGTTTTGAACGCTTGCCAGATTGGCTGCTGAGAATGCCACGGTTAGCGTGGCTGGCTTACGCGGGCAATCCGTTCAGTGACGCTATCGAGAAAGAAGCGATGGCGGGGCTTAGCGTCCAGCATATCGACTGGCGTTCGCTCGATGTTCAACACGCCTTGGGCGAAGGCGCATCAGGCATCATCTATCGAGCGCATCATGCGTCGGAGCGAGGAGTGCATCCTGTCGCGGTCAAAGTGTTCAAAGGTGCCGTGACGAGTGATGGCTTGCCGCGTAGTGAGAAATCGGCATGTTTGGTGGCGGGTGAACATCCCAATCTCATTCCTGTTCATGGCCGCTTGCACGCACATCCTGAAGATGCCATCGGCATGGTGATGCCGCTCATCGCCCCCAGCTTCATCAACCTTGCAGGGCCACCGAGTTTGGAATCATGCACGCGAGATGTCTATGCACCAGACGTTAGATTCTCGCTCGAACAGATGTTGAATCTTGCACGTGGCATTGCTTCAGCCGCTGCACATCTGCATGCGAAAGGTGTGATGCACGGCGACTTGTACGCACACAACATCTTGTGGAATGCCAAGGGGGAATGCCTGCTCGGTGATTTCGGTGCTGCCTCATTCTTGCCGACGCACGACGAAAAATTCAGGCAAGGATTGCAGCGCATCGAAGTGCGCGCCTTTGGTTGCTTATTAGAAGAGTTGTTGGCACGCTGTGATGTGCCGTCTGACGGTCGATCCAGCGCTGCAGTTTTATATGGCTTGCAGCAGCGTTGCATGCGATCACACAGCGAAGCGCGTCCCTTGTTCAGCGAGATTGCGGAAGAGTGGGTGCGACTGGTGGTGTGATTCTGACTGGGTTTTGCGGCTCAGAACTGGAACGTAAATTTCAGAGCGGCTAAGAGTTGACGCTGTTCCGTCTGTGTTGTCATTCAGGCGGCACGCTGGGCGAGTCTGTGAATGATCTTACCCAACACGGCAATCGATGATTCCATCTCTTCGTTCCAGAGATGCCCATAGTTCAGGCGCACATAATCCTCAAAACCTCTTTGTGCCGAGAAGATCGGTCCCGGTGCGATGCTGATGCCAAGCTCAAGGGCGGCACGATGCAACTCCAAAGCGTTCACCCCGTCTGGCAGCTTCACCCATAGGAAATAGCCGCCGCTGGGGGCGGTCAGGCGCGTACCTGTGGGGAAGTGACGTTCCACGGCTTCGATGAATTTGATCTGTTGCAACTGCAAGGTATGACGCAGGCTACGCAGATGACGGTCATATCCGCCCTTTTGCAGATAGCTGGCTAAGGCGATCTGCGCAGGCACGGAAGTTGCTAGTGTGGTGGTCAGTTTGATTCGTTCCACCGTCTTGGCATAACGTCCCGGTGCCGCCCATCCGACGCGATATCCCGGTGCAAGGCATTTTGAAAAAGATGAACAGTGCATCACCAACCCCTTGCTATCAAAGGCTTTGGCTGGCTTGGGGCGTTTGGCGTCAAAGTAAAGTTCGCCATAGACATCGTCCTCGATCAGCGGCACGTCATAGCGCGTGAGTAACTCGACCAGTGCTTTTTTCTTTTCGTCCGGCATCAAACTGCCCAGCGGATTTTGGAAGTTCGTCATCAGCCAACAAGCACTCGGCTTGTGTTGTTTGATGGCACGCTCCATTGCGGCAAGGTCTATGCCTTCGCGCGGATGGCATGGCACATCCACCGCCTTCAGTCCATTGCGTTCGATCGACTGCAATGCCGCATAGAACGTGGGAGAGCCGATCAGCACTTTGTCGCCCGGCTGGGTGACAGCATGCAGGCAGAGGTTCAATCCTTCCAACGCCCCATTCGTGATCACGATCTCGTCGACCGGTACTTTCAGGCCGTCGATCATATAGCGCAAGGCGATCTGACGGCGTAGTTCGGTATCGCCGGGGCTGATGTCTTCTACGCTGCGCCACGGGTCCATCCCCTGCACACTGGATGCCATGATCTTTGCCAGCCGTGCCATGGGAAACAGCAGCGGGCTGGGGAAGGCCGAGCCGAGCGGTACGACCTTGCGTGCGCGGGTCGATTCCAGTACTTCGAACACCAACTCACTCACATCTACCTCTGTCGCCTTTGTTTTGCTTTCGATGTCGGGCTCGGGCAAGGGCGGCAAACCTTGTGCGCCCCCCGTGACGAAATATCCCGAACGTTCGCGTGCAGAGATCAGTCCGCGAGCCTCCAGCAGGTAATAGGCTTGAAACACGGTCGAGGGGCTGACCTTGCGCTTGGCGCTGGCCTCGCGTACCGAGGGCAAGCGCGCGCCCCGCGTCAACAGACCCTCTCGGATGGAGCGCGCAATGTCGTCGGCAAGCTGTTCGTAGCGTTTCATCGGCCCGGATACACCCCTTTAGATTCGATGCCATCATCGTATCTGATATGGTTTATTTGCGCGAATCTGATTCTGTAACAATTTTGGCGGACTCTCTAGCATGCGCACTGTCCAAATAAAACAGGGTGGAGTCGAGATGAACGCATTCAACAAAAGAGAATTGGGCACTGACAGTGTTGGCTCGGTCACAGAGATATACCGAGAACTGGAGTCCTATCCGGTCAATATCGGGGAGAAGACCATTCATGCCAAACGCATGCCGGGTTTCTTCCGCTCACTGAAAACTTGGACGCAGATCGGATTGTGGTTGCCCTTATGCCTGTTGCCGTATCTGCGATGGAATGGCAAGCAAGCTGTCATGTTCGATATCGACCATAGCCAGTTCCACTGTTTCAATCTGACCGTCAGACCAGACGAGATGTGGATGATGATGCTGGTCTTCATCGCCGCATCCATGCTGATGTTCGTGGTGACCAATGTCGTTTCTCGTGCCTGGTGTGGCTATCTGTGTTTTCAGACGGCGTGGACCGATTGGTTCACCTGGGTTGAAAACAAGGTCGAAGGAAATCCTAGCGCCCGCCGCAGATTGGAGGCAGCTTCATGGGATGCCGACAAGATCATCAAGAAAGTCCTCAAACACCTCATCTGGTTGGGCATCGGGCTGGTCACGGCCATTAGTTTCACCATCTGGTTCGTCGATGCGTTCGAGTTCTGGGATAAGTTGATCCATCTACAGTTACCCAAGGTCGCTTGGGTGACGCTGGTACTGATCGTTACCGGAACCTACCTGTATGCGGGGCTGATGCGTGAACAACTGTGTTCATGGATATGTCCATACTCGCGCTTTCAGTCCGTGATGGCGGATTCAAACACTCTCATGCCAAGTTACGACATCAAACGGGGTGAGCCTCGTGGCAAGTTGCGCAAAGGCAGTGAAGGGGGCGCGCAAGAAGGTGACTGCATCGATTGTTACCAATGCGTGCAGGTTTGCCCGACAGGGGTGGATATACGTCGAGGCCATCAATTGAGTTGTATCACCTGCGGGTTGTGTATCGATGCCTGTGATTCCGTCATGGACAAGATCGGTAAGCCGCGTGGCCTGATTCGTTATGCCGCGCCGGATGAGATACAAGGCAAGCCGCTCAAGAAACGTTATCAGAATCCGTGGCTTTGGGTCTATTCATCCATCTTGCTAGCCTCGGTCGCGGGGATGGTGTACGGCCTGACCCACATGACATCGGTCACGCTGAGCGTCAGGCCGGAACGCCAGCCATTGTTCGTGCGGATGAGTGACGGTTCGATACAAAACAAATACGAGATGAAGATATTGAACAAGACCGACAGCGATCTGTATTTCAACGTGACGACGCAGGAAGGCATCGAAGGGCAAACCGTGATCGGTGCGGAAAATCCGATTCTCGTTCCGCATCAGCATGGCGCATCCGTCACACTCTTTGTGAAAGCACCGAGCGCGAACATCACTCAGGAAGTGACTCCGCTTTCCTTCCGAGTCGTGAGTAGAGAGGATGCGATGGTCACAGCAAGCTATGGCACCCAGTTCTATGCCCCGTGACGCTGATGAAGAAGGGGGCGATGCGATGCAAGGGCGTCACAAGCCCTTCACTTATCGTTCAACAACCCTTGCATCGCCGCTACGGGTTTGACTTGAGAGTAGTACACGCTCTTGAGAGGGGCGAGATTGGCTGACCAAGGAAGGCCATCATTGTGGCCTAATAGTTGCCAGTGAGACATCATCGTTGCGTCGTAGGCATCGATGGCGGCGGCATATCCGCTGGCGTCATAACGCTCGTCATGGCGGAAGGTGGCGATGTCTAAGCGCGGTTTGACGGGGGCATCTTTTGCGATATGACCGATGCAAAGGCCAACAAGCGGGAAGGTGAGGGTTGGCAATCCGAGTGCATCAATGATGCCTTGAGGGTTGCGGCGTACGCCACCGATTGGCACGATACCCAGGCCAAGTGAGCGCGCGGCAACCATCATGTTGCCTAGGGCGATGCCCGCATCCACGCTCGCCACGATCAGTCCTTCCATGCTCTCGTGGATGACTTGGGTATGCCCAGCTTTGCGCACCCCGATGTCGGTTTTGTTGAAGTCGGCGACCAGCACGATGAACACAGGTGCCTGCGCGATCCAAGCTTGATTACCCGCCAGTTCCGCGACCTTGGCTTTGCGTTCCGTATCGCGGATGACGATGGTGGATATCTCTTGTGCGTTCATTGAGCTAGGGGCGCGATGTCCCGCTTCGATGATGGCTTGCAACATCTCATCGCTGATGGGATCAGCCTTGTAGCTACGGATGCTACGGTGGGTGTGTTGGAGTTTGATGGTCTCGTTCATGCTTCGTCCTGTGGGTTCTGGTGGAGTACTTTACTTACGATCTCGCGTGTGAGATGGGGCGCGAACAGTTCGATGAAATGATAGCCGAAGCCACGCAGATATTGGTTCTTACGGATGGCGATGCGAGTCGTGCTGGCTTCAAATAAATGGCCGGCATCAATCATCTTCAAGTGTTTGTCGCGTTCCGGCACAAAAGCCATCTGCGCCACGATACCCACGCCCATTCCCAATTCCACATACGTCTTTATGACATCGGCATCGATGGCGGTGAGCGCGATGTTGGGAGTGATGCCCGCCTCGTTGAAGGCCTGATTGATCTTGTTACGTCCGGTGAAGGCGAAGTCATAAGTGATGATGGGATATTGCGCCAACTTCTTCAGTGTCAGACGTTTCTCTAGTAACAGCGGATGTTTGGGCGGGACGACCACGCAGTGATGCCATTCATAGCAAGGCAGGGTCACGAGTTCGTCATACAAGGCCAGGCTTTCAGTGGCGATGCCGATGTCCGCTTCGCCACTCAATACTTGTTCCGCGATCTGGGTCGGGTTGCCTTGGTGCAGACCAAGTTTCACTTCGGGGTACTGCCGGATGAACTGTTTGACCACCGGTGGCAGGGCGTAGCGTGCCTGCGTGTGGGTGGTGGCGATGGTCAGTTCTCCTGTCTGCTGATCCTTGAACTCATTCCCCACCTGTTTCAGATTGGCTGCATCCAACAGCATACGTGCTGCCACTTCGGCGATCACCTTGCCGGGATCGGTCAGTGCGGCCAGACGCTTGCCGTTGCGCACGAAGATATCCACCCCCAATTCCTCTTCCAGCAAGCGTATCTGTTTGCTGATGCCGGGTTGCGAGGTGTAGAGCGTGGCGGCGGCGGCCGAGATGCTCAGATCGTTCTTCACGATCTCGTTCAGATAACGCAGTTGCTGCAAGTTCATGGCTGCCTCCTAATAACGTATGGTTATATCATCCTAACATATGACCATTTAGTAAAGATAAGCCCATCCCATACCATGCGCTCCCATCTAAGGAGAGAAACATGGATTGGCTCTACACCCTATCGGGATTTTTGGTTGGTTTGATCGTCGGCGTGACCGGCGTGGGCGGCGGTTCGTTGATGACACCGTTACTGGTGCTATTTTTCGGAATATCCCCCGCGACCGCCGTCGGCACGGACCTGTTGTATGCCTCAATCACCAAGGCACTGGGCGGCTGGGTGCATAACAACAACGGAACGGTGGATTGGAAGATCGTCGGCCTGTTGAGTCTGGGCAGTCTGCCGGCAGCGCTCTTCACCATCGCGCTCTTCAAATATCTGGGACTGGATGAAAAATCGCTGAAAGGCTTGGTCACCGGCGTATTGAGCGTCGCCCTATTGTTGACTGCCGCCGCCTTGTTGCTGAAAGACTGGATAAAGAAACTGGCGCAGCGCGAGGACGGCACCATCTATGAGTTACACCACCGTCACCTGACTGTCGCGACCATCGTCACGGGTGCCATCGTCGGCGTGTTGGTGACCATCTCATCCATCGGTGCCGGTGTGCTAGGCACCGTGGCCTTGCTGTTCCTCTACCCACGCTTGTCTGCGGTCAAAGTAGTGGGTACCGACATCGCCCATGCCGTACCGCTCACTGCTGTGGCGGGATTGGGACATCTGGCACTTGGCACGGTCGATCTGGTGTTGTTGGGCAGCTTGTTGCTGGGTTCATTGCCGGGCATCTACATCGGCAGCCATCTGAGCGCCAAAGTCCCCGAAAAAGTTTTGCGCCCGATCTTGGCGGTGATGTTGCTCATCATCGGCACTCGTCTGGCTTTTAATTGATTTGAAGTGAAGGAAAAGAAATGAGCGCGAACAACCCCAACAAACCCAAACAAGTGAGCTGGTTCAACAGCTGCGGCGGGCGCATCGGCGTGGTGGTCGGCCTAGAGGGCGAGCATGCCTACATCGGCGCGGCACTGCGCCACGATGAAGAGGCCGATGTGGCGCACATCCTCGCCTACGGTGCGAAGTTCCCGCTGGCAGCGGCGCTGCTGCTGCCGGTGTCCAGATCCTTTGTGGAAGCGGAGGTGCAGTGATGTATCACTACGACGATTTCGATCACCAACTGACCGCCGAGCGCGTCGACCAGTTCCGCGACCAGGTGCGTCGTCGCCTGAGTGGCGAACTGAAGGAAGATGACTTCCGCGTGTTGCGTTTGCAGAACGGCATCTACATGCAAGTGCATGGCTACATGATGCGCATCGCCATCCCTTATGGTCTGGCAAGCAGCGCACAGGTGCATAAGCTGGCGCACATCGCGCGTACCTATGATCGCGGCTACGGCCATCTCAGCACGCGCCAGAACATCCAGTTCAACTGGCTGCGTCTGGAAGACACGCCCGAGATCCTGGCTGAACTCGCCACGGTCGAGATGCACGCCAACCAGACTTCCGGTAGTTGCATCCGCAGCATCACTTCGGACGAGCTGGCCGGTGTCGCGCGCGATGAGATAACCGACCCGCGTCCCTTCGCCGAGATATTGCGCCAGTGGAGCACCTTCCATCCGGAGTTCGCCTTCCTGCCGCGCAAGTTCAAGGTATCGGTCAGCGGCGCGAGCGAAGACAGAGCCGCAACCGAGATCAACGATGTCGGTGTGCAAGTGCTGAAGAACGCACAGGGCGAACTGGGCTTCCGCATCTTGGTTGGCGGCGGATTGGGGCGCACCCCCATCATCGGTCAGGAACTTGTCGCCTTCCTGCCTTGGCAGCATTTGCTGACCTATATGGAAGCCATCGTGCGTGTGTATAACGAATTCGGACGTCGCGACAATCTGTACAAGGCGCGCATCAAGATCTTGGTGCAGGCCATCGGCATCGATGAATTCCGCCGTCAGGTGGAAGCGGAATGGCAGCTGCACAAGGACGGTCCTTCGACGCTGACAGCAGCCGAAGTGGCACGCGTGGCGGCAGCGTTCAGCACACCTGCCTACGAGATCTTGCCGCAGCTCGATGCTTCTTTCGAGGCGGCACAGCGTGACGACAAGGCATTCGCCAACTGGGTGCGGCGCAACGTCACCGCACACAAGGTGAATGGTTACGCCGCCGTGTGGCTGTCACTCAAGCATCCTGGCCAGGCACCCGGCGACATCAGCGCCGACCAGCTCGATGTGGTGGCAGCACTGGCCGATCACTACAGTTTTGGCGAGTTGCGTATCTCGCACTTGCAGAATCTGGTGCTGGCCGACGTAAAGCAGTCCGAGCTATATGCGCTGTGGCAGGAAGTGAAAGCGGCGGGACTGGCGACACCGAACATCGGTCTGCTGACCGACATCGTGTGCTGCCCCGGCGCGGATTTCTGCACGTTGGCCAACGCGCGGTCTATCTCGCTGGCCAAGGCGATCAACGAGCGCTTCGAGGATTACGACTATCTGCACGACATCGGCGACATCGACCTCAACATCTCGGGTTGTGTGAACGCCTGCGGCCATCATCATGTGGCGCACATCGGCATCCTTGGCGTGGATAAGTCGGGTGAGGAGTGGTACCAGGTGACCATAGGCGGCAACAAGGGCACGCCCGCCGCCATCGGCAAGATCATCGGCCGTTCGTTCTCGTTCGCGCAGATCCCTGAAGTGATCTCGCGCCTGTTGCAGGTATATGTGAACGAGCGGGACGAGGGTGAGCGCTTCATCGATACGCTACGCCGCATCGGCCACGAACCGTTCAAGACTTTCGTCTATGCCGAACAGGTGGCGGAAGAAGCGAAGCTGCTGTTGCCGGACTACGAGGCACTGCAAGTGGGTGTGCCATACGAACTACCTTACTTTTCGCCGAGGTTCTAAATGGAGATCATCAAAGACAAACAAGTGGTGAACGATACATGGCAGGTGTTGCGCCTGCACGAAGGTGATGCGGCCGACAGCATCGCGGTGCCCCAAGGCAAATATCTGGTGCCGCTGCCGGTGTGGAACTGCCAGTGGGACGCCCTGTGCGAACGCCGCGAGCTGGGACTGTGGCTGGGCGGGTTGGAGCGTGCAGAGGATATTCCGGATGACGTGAACCGCTTCCCGGTGATCGCCATCGATATCCATAAATACACCGATGGACGCGGCTACACGTTGGCCTACCGACTGCGCAAGCAATACGACTATCGCGGCGAACTGCGTGCGATGGGAGATGTGTTGCTGGACCAGTTGTCCTACCTGAAACGCGTGGGCTTCGACAGTTTCGCAATGCGCGCGGATCAAAACCTGCAGAGGGCGCTGTCAGGTTTCGATACGTTCTCAGTGAAATACCAAGCATCGGTGGATGTCGTAGCGCCTTTGTTCAATCGCGTAGCAAGAGGAGTCGCATGATGAGTACATTGCAAGAAAAGATAGACGCCACCGTGGCTGTGCTGAAACAGGCAACGAGCGAATTCCAGCAAGTCGTTTTCGCCAACAGCCTTGGCGCAGAAGACATGGTGCTGACCGACATCATCGCCAAGAACCAACTCGGCATCGCCATGTTCAGTCTAGATACGGGCCGCTTGCCGAAAGAGACCTACGACCTGATACAGGAAGTGAGTCAGCAGTACACACTTCCCTTGCACGTCTATTTTCCAGATAGCAAATTGGTGGAGGAATACGTTGCGCAACAAGGTATCAACGGTTTCTACGACAGCGTGGAGAGTCGCAAGGGTTGCTGCTTCGTACGCAAGGTAGAGCCGTTGCGTCGCGCGCTGAAGGGTAAAGACGCCTGGATCACCGGCATGCGCCGTGACCAAGCGGTGACGCGCGGCACATTGGAGGCCTCCTCCTTTGATGCAGACAACGGCTTGCAGAAGTTCAACCCCTTGCTGGATTGGTCGAACAAAGACGTATGGGCTTACATCCGCCAATACGACGTGCCGTATAACAAGTTGCACGATGAGTTCTACCCCAGTCTGGGTTGCGCACCATGCACACGCGCCGTCACACCGGGAGAGGATATTCGTGCCGGACGCTGGTGGTGGGAAGACCCAGTGCACAAGGAATGTGGTCTGCACAGCCATCGCAATAAACGTAACGAGCAACTGGTGCTGACCGAAGGCGCGGCGATCTGACCGATGGTCGTGGCAGAAACAGCAAAGGAATGACAATGAAACTAGTAGAGAAGAATATGAGCGCACACACACTGTCACATCTGGATACGCTGGAGAGCGAATCCATCCACATCATGCGCGAGGTCGCAGCTGAGTGCAAAAACCCTGCCTTGCTGTTCTCGGGCGGAAAAGATTCCATCGTCATGTTGCGTTTGGCCGAGAAGGCGTTCCGCCCAGCGAAATTCCCGTTCCCGCTGGTGCACATCGACACCGAGCACAACTTCCCCGAAGTCATCGCCTGCCGCGACAAATTGGCGGCAGACTTGGGTGAGCGCCTCATCGTGCGTTCGTTGGAAGACTCCATCAAGCGCGGCAGCATCGTCATCAAGGACGAGAGTAAACCACGCAACCCGTTCCAATCGGTGACGCTGTTGGAGACCATCGCTGAGTTCGGCTTCGACGCTTGCATGGGCGGTGCACGCCGCGATGAAGAGAAGGCACGTGCCAAGGAGCGCATCTTCTCTTTCCGCGACGAGTTTGGTCAGTGGGATCCGAAGAACCAGCGTCCAGAGTTGTGGGACACCTACAACACGCGCGTGCATAACGGCGAGAACATCCGTGTGTTCCCCATCAGCAACTGGACGGAGATGGACATCTGGGAATATATCGGACGCGAGAAGCTGTTCATCCCGAACATCTACTTCGCGCATGAGCGGGAGGTGATCCGTCGCGGTGGCAACGTGATCCCTGTGTCGCATCTGGTGCAGCCCAAGCCGGGCGAGAAAGTGGAAGTCGTCTCGGTGCGTTTCCGCACGGTGGGTGACATGACCTGTACCGCTCCTGTCGAATCCACGGCAAGCACAGTGGACGAGATCATCGAAGAGACCGCGACCTCGCGTATCACCGAACGCGGCGCGACCCGTATGGACGACCAGACCTCGGATGCATCGATGGAACTGCGTAAAAAAGAAGGATATTTCTAAAATGAGCAACACTACACAACTACTTCGTTTCATCACTGCCGGCTCTGTGGACGACGGCAAGAGCACGCTCATCGGCCGCTTGCTGCACGATTCCAAATCTATCTTTGAAGACCAGTTCTCTGCCATCTCGAAGACTAGCGAGAAGCGCGGCATGGCGGCGGTCGATCTGTCTTTGTTGACGGATGGCCTGCAAGCCGAGCGCGAGCAGGGCATCACTATCGACGTGGCGTATCGTTACTTCGCCACGCCCAAGCGTAAGTTCATCATCGGCGACACGCCGGGGCATGAGCAGTACACGCGCAACATGGTGACGGCTGCAAGCACGGCCAACCTCGTCGTCATCCTCATCGACGCGCGCAAAGGCGTGTTGACGCAGACGCGCCGCCATACCTATCTCGCCAGTCTGGTCGGCGTACCGCATGTGGTGTTGGCGGTGAACAAGATGGACATGGTGGACTACTCGCAAGCGCGATTCGACGAGATCGTCGCCGAGTACAAGGCATTTGCGACGCAACTGAATCTGCACGACGTGCATTGCATCCCGCTGTCCGCGCTGAACGGGGATATGGTGGTGGATCGTGGAGATAATCTGGATTGGTATAAAGGTCCAGCCTTACTCGAACTGTTGGAAAAGATCGAGATAGACCACGATGTGAACACCAGCGATTTCCGCTTCCCTGTGCAGTGGGTATGCCGTCCACAGACCGAGGAGCATCACGATTTCCGTGGGTTCGCCGGGCGCATCGAAGCGGGCGAGATATCGGTCGGTGACGAGATCACCGTGCTGCCATCCGGACGCACGACCACCGTCAAAGAGATCTCCACCTACGACGGCGGCCTGCTCACCGCGTTCGCTCCGCAATCAGTCACGCTGACGCTGGCGGACGAGATCGACATCTCGCGCGGCGACATGTTCGTCAAGACAAGCGCGCACCCACCCAAGGTGGAGAAGAGCTTCGATGCGATGTTGTGCTGGTTGTCCGAGGCATCGTTGGATAAGAACCGCAAGTATCTGGTCAAGCACACCACCCGCACGGCGAAGTGCTTGTTCTCCAGCATCGACTACCGCGTGGATGTGAACACCTTGGAACAACATGCCAATCCGATCGTCAATATGAACGACATCGTGCGCGTCGGTATCAAGGTGCAACAACCGTTGGTATTCGATAGCTACGAGATCGACCGTGCTACCGGTAGTTTCATCGTCATCGACGAGGCGACGAATAACACCGTTGCCGCAGGCATGATCGCTTAGCAACTTCTATCCCCTCTCCCCGTGGGAGAGGGGTGAGGGAGGTTCTTCGACATCATCTGTGAGTTAAGCTTGTGGTATCTTTCTCCCATCCGAGTCTGATGCCCTATTGATGCCATGAGCCTGCTCTCTTTGATCACCGCCTTCCTGCTGGAACAGCTACAACCCATCTCTTCACGCAAGTATCTCTACACGTGGCTCGCTGCCTATGTGGACTTCTTTCAACGCAACTTCAATGCAGGCGAACACAAGCATGGCCGCATCGCTTGGATACTCGCCATCGCGGTTCCGCTCGTGGTGGTCAGCACCATCCATTGGATATTGCTTGGGGCTAATCCCATCTTCGCTTGGGCGTTCAGCGTGTTGGTGCTTTACCTCACCATGGGCTTCCGCAAGTTCAGCCATTACTTCACCGACATCCACAAAGCACTGCGCGACAACGAGCTGGATAAAGCACGCGCCCTGCTGACGGCATGGAGTGGCAAGTCATGCAGCGAATTGAGCAGCGAAGAAGTGGCGCGCGTCACCATCGAACAAGCCTTGCTCGCCTCGCACCGTAACGTGTTCGGCGTCGTATTCTGGTTCGTCATCTTCATGATGTTGGGGCTAGGTCCCATCGGCGCCATCATCTACCGCATCGCCTTGTTCTTGGGGGCGGAGTGGGGTGGCAAGGACAAGGCAGAGTTCGGTGACTTCGGCGTGTTCGCACGACAAGCGCATCACATCATGGAATGGTTACCGCTACGTCTCACCGCATCCACCTTCGCCATCGTGGGCAACTTTGAAGACACCGCCTACTGCTGGCGCAATCAAGCATCCACTTGGCTCGATGCCGAAGAGGGCATCTTGCTCACCAGCGGTGCTGGCGCACTCGGCGTGAAGCTAGGGCAGACCATCGTGCTCGATGAAGCGCCCGTGTTTCGCCCTGAGATCGGCACAGGAGACGATGCCGATGCCGACTACATGCAAAGCGCCATCGGCCTAGTCTGGCGGGCGCTGGTGTTCCAACTCATCGTGCTGATGATGTTGACGGTGGCTAATCTGCTGGGGTGAGGTGGGTGGCGGCAATCTGCCAGAAGCGGCCTTTCGATATATGGGCCGGGCATAGATAATTTTGCATATTGCCCAAGCTGCAATGGCGGGTTAGGTTTCGAATAAGCTCAACAACTATCCAATACAACTTCGTCGCTGACCTCTTGAACTTCTGGAGCAGACTTAATGAAACATCTATTGTTCCTAACCGTTGCTATCTATCTAATTACTTCCAACTCCTACGCCGAAACTGGTGGCGAACCTTTTTCTGTTAAGGGAGAAAGGATTGACATCACTCCTCCTGCTGGTTGGAAACTGGCATGGATGATAGGCAAGCCAGATGGTGAATATTTTGCTGAATATATTAAGGATGGTGAGGATGTGTTGTCTTGGAAAAGTGGCCTTCTGTTAATTCGCAGGGCTCCATATCCATCAGCCGATATTAGAGAACAGATATCTAAATTGAAAGCCAAAGTAGCCGATGTTGGGTTGATTCAATTAGCAAATCAAACAAGGGAAATTTGCAAAGGGCAATATGTCCCAACTGCTCAGCGAGTAAACACATTTGGTGGGCTGTATTTTTCTGTTGGCGGTTGGTATTGCGGCCTAGTTGGGCCGAACATCCCCTATGGCGAGGGGGCATATGTAGCTTTGATCGAGGGTAAGGACTTCATACACCTTATTCAGTACAGTTGGCGACCTCAAAGTGAGGTAGAAGTGAAAGCATCTCCATGGGCTATTGAAGAAAACACTGCAACGGCTTACCTGCAATCCATAATCTCTGCGGTTATTTGTGATGAAGATAAAAATAATTGCCGTAATCCCTACACCAGATGAAATAACGTGGGGTGTGGAATAACCAACTGGTATTGCGTCGCATGGAACTCAACATTTCAGCTAATAGGGTGCAGCATGCAATTGGTCTCATCAATGACCGCTTAGGGTTAGGAAACGTCACCCGAGCATCAACTCATCAGTGTCGATCAATGACCGTAGTTAGTTGTGAAGCGGACATTACCGCGATCTGGAATTTTCCTCACATCAACAAATCGCCACTATCTCTTGTGGCCGAGAAGGAAACGCAAAATATTATTTTTGGAAAATCAGCTGACAAACTGTTGAGTACTTGGTGTGGTGGTATAACACCCTTCTAGCATCCAGAAATTTTACATCTGGCGCGAAGTGGTATCTAATAAAAACAATGGATTGGAAGGTTGGTTGGGAAACCATTTCAGAGGAACAATCGTCAACTTTCAATGAAAGTTTGGAAAAAGTCACGCAAGGCTCACGCTTAAAATAAAAAGCGGCCACAGCTATCGCTGTAACTGATTGATATTAATGCAAAATTGGTGCGCCGAAAAAGATAAATCTGGGCAATGGATAGAAATCATCAGCCTGAAATAATATTTACTAGCCATCACTAATCAGGCACGCCATGGGGCAGAAAAGTGTCTATATGCCGGAATATATAGACCTCGGTCTATATCGAATCTATACCAACCTATACCTTGTACTTGTCACTAAGTCTTTGCAGGATTGCTGCAACATCCTTCTTGCCCATCTCTCTAAGGGCGACAATCTTTACCAACTGCGCCTCACGAGGTTTCGACTTACCTGCTTCCCAACCATAGATGGTTACCGATGACACACCTAGCAAGCCTGCCAATACATCAGCAGTCAGCCCCAAACGTAGCCTGAGCGTCTTGAATCCCTTCGCAGTAAAACGAGCTCGGGTTTTCACATCCGAGTTTGATGACACATCGATCTGCGTTGAGATTTGTTTGGTTAGGCGTGAAAGTTGTTTCTCATTTGCATCGACTCTGCGTTTTAATGAAGCGATATCTGTTCTGTATTGTGATGATGATTTCTTTAAGTTGTCTGTCTCGCTGCGCACCTCTTTACGAGATAGGCGCGAGATCTCCTCCTTAAACAAGGTTGCGATATTTGACATAACTCTCTCCTAGGTATTACATGGTGTTTCAAGAACACTCTGTGACTGCTTTCATTACTTTAACGTATATACGAAGAACCGTAAATATATTGCGAGGAATAGGTTTTGTGTGATGAGATGGATAGGCCGAAAATTGAAACCAATATTCAGCTTGCTGAACGGCACAAGCTCGGCCAATACGGACGGTGGCATCGTGATAAATCAACGGCAGTTATGGTCGACAAGCAGCTTCATAAGTCCCAAAGAAAAAAGCTCACATCACTGTGAGCCTTTTTCATTTTGAAGCGCTAAACATTACTTCACGAAACCCTGTTGTTTCAGAATCTCGATGATCTCAGGAATGACACCCGGATCGTCGATGGTGGAGGGCACTTGGTACTCTTGGCCGTTGACGATCTTGTTCAGTGTCTTGCGCAAGGTCTTGCCGGAGCGAGTCTTGGGCAAGCGCTTCAAGATGACGGTGTCTTTGTAGCAGGTGATGGCACCGATGGCTTCGCGTACGCGGGCAACCAGTTCCTTTTGCAGCACGGCATCGTCTATCGTTGCGCCGGACTTCAGCACCACCAAGCCCATCGGCACTTGTCCTTTCAGGTCGTCGTCGCGCGCGATGACGGCACATTCCGCAACGGCGGGATGGCCTGCCACCACTTCTTCGATCTCACCCGTGGAGAGGCGGTGACCTGCCACGTTGATGACATCGTCCACGCGGCCCATCACGAACACATAGCCTTCATCGTCGATGTAGCCGCCGTCACCGGTGGTGTAGTAGCCGGGCAAGAATTGCAGATATCCCTCACGGAATTTGTCGTCGTCGCCCCACACGCGATTCATACATGAAGGAGGCAGCGGCAACTTGATGGCGATGTAGCCTTGTTCATTGGCAGCCATCTGTTTGCCGTTCTCATCCAAGATGCGCACATCGAAGCCGGGAGTGGGCAGGGTAGAGGAGCCAAGCTTCACTGGCTTGGGTTCCACACCCCACAAGTTGGCGGTGATGCCCCAACCCGTTTCGGTCTGCCACCAGTGATCTACAACTGTTTTGCCACTCTTCTCGGTGAGCCATTCTTGTGTCGGTGGATCGAGACGTTCGCCTGCGGAGAAGATGACTTGCAACTTGCTCAAGTCATATGGCTTCATCAGCAAAGCATCGGGGTCTTCTTTCTTCACTGCGCGGAACGCGGTGGGGGCGGTGAAGAACGATTTCACTTTGTATTCTGAGATGAGACGCCACAACGCGCCGGCATCCGGCGTCATGATGGGTTTGCCTTCATACACGATGGTCGTGCAGCCTTGCAGCAGCGGGCCATACACGATGTAAGAGTGGCCGACCACCCAACCCACGTCCGACGCAGCCCAGAACACATCGCCTGCATCCACGTTGTAGATCGCCTTCATGCTGTACTTCAATGCGACTGCATGGCCGCCGTTCTCGCGCACCACGCCTTTGGGTTTTCCCGTCGTGCCTGATGTGTAGAGGATGTACAGCGGGTCGCTGCCTTTCACCGGTGTGCAACCCACCGCTTTTGATTTTGCCAGCAAGGTCGCCCAATCATGGTCGCGTCCTGCAACGAGCGGTGCGTTGCATTGCGGACGTTGGAACACCACGCAGCTTTGCGGTTTATGTTTCGACAAGTCGATGGCTTTGTTGAGCAAAGGCATGTACTCGATGACGCGCTTGATCTCGATGCCGCATGAAGCGGTGAGGATGACCTTAGGAGTGGAATCGTCGATACGCTGTGCCAATTCAGGCGGTGCGAAACCACCGAACACCACCGAGTGGATCGCACCCAAACGTGCCACGGCCAACATCGAGATGACCGCTTCGGGGATCATCGGCATGTAGATGATGACGCGGTCGCCTTTGACCACACCCAAGTCAGCCAGCATGCCCGCCGTGCGTGCCACCTCATCGGTCAGTTCTGAATACGTGTACTTGCGTTTGGTATTGGTGACAGGTGAGTCGTAGATGATCGCCGTTTGATCGCCGCGACCGTTCTTAACATGATGGTCCAGCGCCATGTAGGCCGTGTTCATCTCGCCATCGCCGAACCAGTGGCCGATGCCATCTGCATCGGTCGTCAAGATCGTCTGCGGTGCCTTGAACCACTCCAACGCTTTGGCTTGGTCACCCCAAAAACCTGCGGGGTCCTTCATCGAACGGTCGTACTCGGTTTGGTAACTCATGTGTCTGACTCCTCTCATTTAGAACCCATTTTCCGCCGCCCTTCTAAGGGGAGGTCAGAGGGATTATTCTACAAAACGAACATCAAAAACTATCACTAGGAACACGCACCCAGCCTTCCATCAGCACGCGTGCGCTGCGGCTCATGGTGACCTTCTCGACTTTCCATTCGCCACCGTTCTTGCTGGCGGCGGCGCCGACTCTCAAGGTGCCGGAGGGATGTCCGAACTTCACCACATCGCGTTCACCACCACCCGCAGCTAGATTCACTAGCGTGCCGGGAATCGCTGCTGCTGTGCCGATGGCGACGGCTGCCGTGCCCATCATGGCATGGTGCAGTTTACCCATCGACAGGGCGCGCACCAGCAGATCGACTTCGGAAGCGCTGATCTTCTTGCCGCTTGATGACACATGGTCAACCGGTGGCGCGACGAAGGCGACCTTCGGCGTATGTTGGCGGGTCGCGGCTTCTTCCGGGGTCTTGATCAGCCCCATGCGCAATGCACCCGCCACGCGGATCTTCTCGAAACGCGCCAGCGCGGCCGGATCGGTATTGAGGGCTTCACGCAATTCGGTACCGGTGTAACCGATGTCCTTTGCATTCACGAACACAGTCGGGATGCCAGCGGTGATCATGGTGGCAGGGAAACTGCCGACACCGGGGACATCGAGTTGATCGACCAGATTGCCGGTGGGGAACAGACTGCCACCTTCTTCGCTGTCATCGGAGGGGTCCATGAAATCCAGCACGATCTCCGCTGCTGGGAAGGTCACGCCATCCAGCTCGAAATCACCGGTCTCCTGCACATGACCGTTGCTGACCGGCACATGCGCGATGATGGTCTTGCTGATGTTGGCCTGCCAGATGCGCACTGTGCACACGCCCTCTTTAAGACGTGCGGCATCGATGTATCCGGCATGGATCGCGAAAGCCCCCGCACCGGTGGATAGGTTGCCGCAGTTGCCGCTCCAATCGACGAAGTCTTTATCGATGGACACTTGACCGTAGAGATAATCCACGTCATGACCGGGACGTGTGCTCTTCGACAGGATCACACACTTGCTGGTACTGGAGGTCGCGCCGCCCATGCCATCGATCTGCGCGGCATACGGATCGGGGCTGCCGATCACGCGCTGGAACAGCTTGTCACGCGCCTTGCCCGGAACCTGTGCGGCCTTCGGCAGGTCTTCCAACCGGAAGAACACACCTTTCGATGTGCCGCCACGCATGTACGTCGCGGGGATTTTGATTTGTGGGGCTTGGGCCATCATGCGGCTCCTTCAAGGAAGTCCTGCGCGAAGCGTTGCAGTACACCGCCCGCGTTGTACACACGTACTTCAGCAGCAGTGTCCAGACGGCAGGTGACAGGGATGCGCACGGAAGCACCATTCTTGCGGTGCATGATCACGGTCAGGTTTGCGCGTGGTGTGATGTCGCCTTCCACATCATAGGTCTCGGTACCGTCGATGGCGTAGGTCTTGCGCGTATCGCCTGCCTTGAATTCCAGCGGCAGCACGCCCATGCCGACCAGATTGGTTCGGTGGATGCGCTCGAAACCTTCGGCCACAATGGCTTCCACACCGGCCAGACGCACGCCTTTCGCCGCCCAGTCACGTGAAGAACCTTGGCCGTAATCGGCACCTGCCACGATGATTAGGTTCTGCTTGCGACCCATGTAGGTCTCGATAGCTTCCCACATGCGCATGACCTTACCGTCCGGTTCGACGCGGGCGAGGGAACCCTTCTTCACCTCACCGTTGACCACGGCCATCTCGTTGACCAACTGCGGATTGGCGAAGGTGGCGCGTTGCGCTGTCAGGTGGTCACCACGGTGCGTCGCGTAGGAATTGAAGTCCTCTTCCGGTAGGCCCATCTTCGCCAGATATTCACCGGCGGCCGAGTCGAGCAGGATCGCGTTCGATGGCGACAGATGATCCGTGGTGATGTTGTCCGGCAGAACTGCAAGTGGACGCATCCCTTTCAAGGTGCGTTCGCCAGCCAGTGCGCCTTCCCAATACGGCGGACGACGGATGTAGGTGGACTGCGGATGCCAGTCGTACAACGGGCTCTTCGCCGCTGCGATCACGCCCAGATCGAACATCGGGATGTAGATCTGCTTGAACTGTTCCGGCTTCACGCAAGTGGCAACGATGGCGTCGATCTCTTCGTCGGAAGGCCAGATGTCTTTCAGCATTACCGGCTTGCCGGACTTGTCGGTGCCCAGTGCATCCTGCTCGATGTCGAGGCGCACTGTACCCGCGATCGCATAAGCGACCACCAGCGGTGGGGAAGCCAGGAAGGCCTGCTTCGCATACGGGTGGATACGACCGTCGAAGTTGCGGTTGCCGGAGAGAACGGCGGTGGCGTACAGGTCGCGGTCTATGATCTCCTGCTGGATCTTTGGATCGAGTGCGCCGGACATTCCATTACAAGTGGTGCAGGCGAAGCCGACGATACCGAAGCCCAGCTTCTCCAGCTCCGACAGCAGGCCCGCTTCTTTTAGGTACAGCTCGGCGACTTTAGAGCCGGGCGCGAAAGAAGTCTTGACCCAAGGCTTGCGCACCAGTCCCAGCGCGTTGGCTTTCTTCGCCAGCAGCGCAGCGGCCACCACGTTACGCGGGTTGGATGTGTTGGTGCAGGAAGTGATGGCGGCGATGATGACCGCACCATCCGGCATCAGGCCTTGTGCTTCTTCAGCTTTGCCCGAAGCAAGTTTTGCTTCGTCAGAGATACCGCGCTCATGCAAAGCGGAGGTGGGCAGACGACGGTGCGGATTGGAGGGGCCTGCCATGTTGCGCACCACGCTGGACAGATCGAATTCCAGCACACGCTCGTATTCAGCGGCAACCATCTGCTCCGCCCACAGGCCGGTGGTCTTGGCGTAGTTCTCCACGAGGGCGACCTGCTCGGGCTCGCGGCCGGTCAGCTTCAGGTAGGTGATGGTCTGACTGTCGATGTAGAACATCGCCGCTGTCGCGCCGTATTCTGGGCACATGTTGGAAATGGTCGCGCGGTCGCCGATGGTGAGGCTGTCCGCGCCTGTGCCGAAGAATTCGACCCAGGCACCGACGACTTTTTCCTTGCGCAGGAACTCGGTCAGGGCCAGCACGATGTCGGTGGCAGTGATGCCGGGTTGACGCTTGCCAACCAGCTTCACACCGACGATGTCCGGCAGACGCATCATGGAAGGCAGACCCAACATGACGGTCTCAGCTTCCAGTCCTCCGACTCCGATGGCGACAACTCCGAGTGCATCGACGTGCGGAGTGTGCGAGTCGGTGCCCACGCAAGTATCAGGGAAGGCAACGCCGTCACGCGCTTGGATCACCGGCGACATCTTCTCCAGATTGATCTGATGCATGATGCCGTTACCGGCAGGGATCACGTCCACGTTCTTGAACGCAGTCTTCGTCCATTCGATGAAATGGAAGCGGTCTTCATTGCGACGGTCTTCGATCTCGCGGTTCTTGCGGAAGGCATCCTTGTCGAAACCGGCAGCTTCCACCGCCAGCGAGTGATCGACGATCAGCTGGGTCGGTACGACAGGATTGACCAATGATGGGTCGCCACCTTGGTCGGCGATCGCATCACGCAGACCGGCGAGGTCTACCAATGCGGTCTGGCCAAGGATATCGTGACACACGACACGCGCCGGATACCACGGGAAATCCAGCTCGCTCTTGCGTTCGATCAACTGTTTCAGTGCGTCGGTCAGTTCACTCGGTTCGCAGCGGCGCACCAGTTGTTCTGCCAGCACTTTGGAAGTGTAGGGCAGCTTGGCATAAGCGCCGTGCTGGATGGCTTCGACTGCCGCTTGTGTATCGAAGTAGTCCAGCTTGCTCCCCGCTAAAGGCCTACGGTATTTGGTATTCATATTGTCCTTCTTTGCTTTCTTAACCGCGCTCAGCCAATGGCACCCACTTCAGATTGTCCGGCCCGATGTAATTCGCACTTGGTCGGATGATCTTGCCGTCGGCGCGTTGTTCCATCACGTGTGCGCCCCAACCGGTGACGCGTGAGATGACGAACAGCGGCGTGAACATCTCGGTGGGTACACCCATCTGGTTGTACGACACGGCAGAGAACCAATCTAGATTCGGGAACATCTTCTTCAAGTCCCACATCGTCGTTTCCAAACGCGCAGCGATGTCGAACATCAATGTGTTGCCGTTCTCTTTAGACAGACTTTGTGCAACACGTTTGATGACTTCGTTGCGTGGGTCGGAGATGGTGTACACAGGATGGCCGAAACCGATGACGATCTCTTTGCGTTCCACGCGTGCACGGATGTCGGCTTCTGCTTCGTCGGCACTCTTGTAACGGCTCTGGATGCGGAAGGCTTCTTCGTTCGCGCCGCCATGCTTAGGTCCACGCAACGCACCGATGGCACCGGTGATGCAAGAGTAGATGTCGGAATTGGTGCCGGCGATGACGCGTGCGGTGAAGGTGGATGCATTGAACTCATGCTCGGCGTACAAGATGAGCGAGGTGTGCATCGCACGTACCCAAGATTCCTTCGCGGGCTTGCCGTGCAACAGATGCAAGAAGTGTCCGCCGATGGAGTCGTCGTCCGTCACCACGTTGATGCGTTTGCCCGAGGTGGTGAAGTGATGCCAGTACACCAGCATCGAACCAAAACTCGCCATCATGCGGTCGATGATCTCGACGGTCTTTGCAGGGTCGTGCTTCTCAGATTCTTGCTCCACCGTGCCGAGTACCGAGCAACCTGTGCGCATCACATCCATCGGGTGTGCATTGGCGGGCAGTGCTTCCAGCGCTTGCTTCACCGCTGCGGGTAGGTCGCGCAGGGTCTTCAGTTTGGCTTTGTAGGCTTTGAGTTGAGCGGCAGTCGGTAGCGTGCCGTGGATCAACAAGTGAGCGATCTCTTCGAACTCCGCCTTCTCGGCGAAGTCGAGGATGTCATAGCCGCGATAGTGCAGGTCGTTGCCGGTACGTCCCACGGTACACACCGCAGTGTTACCTGCGACGGTGCCAGATAGTGCGACGGATTTCTTGGGCTTCGGTAATGTCGTTTCTTCTGCCATGTCATTCTCCTAATTGAAAAGTTATTCAGCACCTTTTTCAGCGAACAAGCGATCGAGCTGCTGCTCGAACTCGTGATAGCCGAGATAGTCGTAAAGCTCCATGCGTGTCTGCATCGTGGGCACCACGTTCGACTGTGTGCCATCGGCGAGGATGTGTTGATACACGTTCAGCGCCGCCTTGCTCATGGCGCGGTAAGCGGAGAGGGGATACAACACTAGCTGTACGCCCACACCAGACAATTCTTGCGTGGTGAACAACGGTGTCGCACCGAACTCGGTGATGTTCGCCAACACCGGCACGTTCACTGCCTTGGTGAATTCTTTGTATTGCTCCAGCTTGGTCATCGCCTCGGGGAAGATCATGTCTGCACCGGCTTCGACGCAGGCTTGCGCGCGGTCGATGGCGGACTGCATGCCTTCGACGGCCAGCGCATCAGTGCGCGCCATGATGACGAAGCTGCTGTCCACGCGCGCATCCACTGCTGCCTTCACGCGATCCACCATCTCGCTTTGACTCACGATGGCTTTGTTGGGACGGTGACCGCAACGTTTCTGCATCACTTGGTCTTCGATGTGGAAGCCAGCCGCACCCGCTTGGGCTACTTCACGCGTCGCACGCGCGATGTTGAATGCGCCGCCCCAGCCGGTATCTACGTCCACCAGCAAAGGCAGGTCGCTCGCCGCCGTGATGCGGCGTGTGTCTTCGCATACGTCATGCAAGGTGGTGATGCCGAGATCGGGGATGCCGAGGGAGGAAGCAGCCACGCCGCCACCCGAAAGGTACAGCGCCTTGTGGCCACTCTTCTGCGCAAGGATGGCGCAGTAGGCGGTGACGGCACCGACCACTTGTAGTGGGGAATTGTCTTTCACTGCTTGGCGCAGTTTGTTGCCTGGTGAATTGCTCATGCTGCTATTACTCCTTCACTTGAAATGGTTTGCAATGTGCTGTGTGTCGTAATACCTGGGCAATCGCGGACGGTCGCATCCCCGCATAGCGGGGCCCCTGCTTCCTGCTCATGCCGCAGACTCCTCTTCTTTATCGATCATTTCGCTGATGCTCTTCCATGCGCCGTGGATGTGGCGACGCATGAGTAGCTCTGCCAATTCGCCGTCGCGTTGTTCCAATGCGGCGACGATCTGGCGGTGTTGTTGCAATGCAGGTTTGGTACGGGTGGCTTTGCGGCTGGTGCGATAACGGCACATGCGCAGGAGTTGGTATTGCTCGCTGCCGAGCATATCCATCAGCATCTGGTTGCGGCTGCCGCGTGCGATTTGGAAATGGAAATCGAGGTCGCCCTCGCTTTGTGAATAGACTTTGCCGCCGACTTTCTTGATCTGCTCTTCGTGGTTGTCGAGCAGCTTGCTCAATTTGGCGATCTCTTCATCGGTCATCTGCGTAGCAGCGAGACGGCAGGCCATGCCTTCCAGTGCTTCACGTACGCCATAGATATCGGAGAGGGTCTGACGATCTAGCACCACCACTCGGGCGCCAGCGTTGGGGATACGTTTGACTAGGCGCATGCCTTCGAGATGTCGCAGCGCTTCGCGCAGTGGGCCGCGCCCCATACCGAAGCGCTCTGCGAGCTCAGCCTCGTTCAGCTTCTGGCCCTGCGCTAACTCGCCGGTGACGATGCTATGCGCCAGACGATGCGCTGCAACGTCTGCAAGGGTGCCTTGTGCTGGAACTTGGATCAACATCGCATTCACTCCGATTGTCGACAATCTAGGCGAATCCTAGCACCATTATTCATAAATGTGGCAAGTAATTTTGTTTATGTCGACAAAGAGTGGGTTTTGGTGGGGCGAGAAGTGGGTTTGTCCATGCCCGATAGCCCGTCTGAATGGGGGCAGACATGCATCAGCTTGGGCGGGTGTCAGCGCGGGTTGCGCTTGCTCAATATCTCAGCCCACTCGGTATCGGTGAACACGCGAGAGCGTGTATGGAAAGCTTTACCTTCTGGCCCTTCAAGAGAGAAAGTACCGCCGCGTCCTTCGATCACATCGATGATGAGTTGCGTGTGTTGCCAATATTCGTATTGCGATTTACTCATATAGAAAGGACAGCCGCCGATGTCGCCCAGATATTCATCGCCAGCGCCGATAGTGAGTTCGCCCGGCAAATAACAATTGGCCGCGCTGTTGTCGCAACACCCGCCTGATTGGTGGAACATCAGTTCGCCGTGTTTCCGTTTTAGTAATTCGATCAATTCCAGTGCAGCATCGGTTGCGATCACTTTTTCGACCATGATGTGCTCCTTAAAAAAACAGGGCGGTTGCCCGCCCCGTCAAGGCCGCTAGGGTTGCGGCAAAATCACAGGCTGTTAGAAAACGTCGCGAGGATGGTCAGCTGCAAGGCGCACGGCACGGAGCGACCGAGACATACCGTATAGGTAGGCGAGGAGGCGAGTACCGCGCAACGCCGCAGATGACCACCGCAGTAGTTTTCCAATAGCCTGTTAGAAGAAGCCCAGTTTCTGTTCGCTATAGCTCACCAACAGATTCTTCGTTTGCTGGTAGTGGTCTAGCATCATCTTGTGCGTCTCGCGACCGATACCCGATTCTTTGTAGCCGCCGAATGCCGCACCGGCTGCGTAGTCGTGGTAGCAGTTGGTCCACACACGACCTGCCTTGATCGCGCGACCCATGCGATACGCCACGTTGCCGTTGCGGCTCCACACGCCTGCGCCCAAGCCGTACAACGTGTCGTTGGCCAGTGCCAGTGCTTCCGCTTCATCCTTGAACGTGGTCACAGCTAACACTGGGCCGAAGATCTCCTCTTGGAAGATGCGCATCTTGTTGTGACCTTTGAACAGGGTAGGTTGCACGTAATAGCCACCTGCCAGATCACCCGTTAGATTTGCCTGTCCGCCGCCAGCCAATACCTGCGCACCTTCTTGTTTGCCGAGGTCGAGGTAGGACAAGATTTTGGTGAGCTGTTCCTTGGAAGCTTGCGCGCCCATCATGGTGTCGGTGTCCAGCGGGTTGCCTTGCTTGATCGCCGCGACACGTTTCAGCACACGCTCCATGAACTTGTCGTAGATAGATTCATGGATCAGTGCGCGTGAAGGGCAGGTGCAAACCTCACCTTGGTTGAACGCGAACAAAACCAAGCCTTCGATAGCCTTGTCGAGGAAGCCATCATCCTTATCCATCACGTCTGCAAAGAAGATGTTCGGTGATTTGCCGCCCAGCTCTAGTGTTGCGGGAATCAGATTATTTGCCGCCGCTTGGGCGATCACGCGACCAGTGGTGGTCGAACCGGTGAACGCGATCTTGGCGATACGCTTGCTGGTGGCGAGCGGCATACCTGCTTCGCGTCCGAAACCGTTGACGATGTTCAGCACGCCGGGTGGCAGCAGATCGGCGATCAGATCCATCAAGATCAAGATGCTGATCGGTGTGGATTCAGCAGGCTTCAACACCACGCAGTTACCTGCGCCGAGGGCTGGCGCCAGTTTCCAAGCGGCCATCAAGATAGGGAAGTTCCAAGGAATGATCTGACCGACCACGCCCAAGGGTTCATGGAAATGGTAAGCGACAGTGTTCTCGTTGATCTCGGACAGATGGCCTTCTTGCGCGCGCAGGCATCCAGCGAAGTAGCGGAAGTGATCGACTGACAGCGGGATGTCGGCATTCAATGTCTCGCGGATGGCTTTGCCGTTGTCCACGGTCTCGGCATAGGCCAGCACTTCCAGATTGGCTTCGATACGGTCAGCGATCTTCAGCAATACATTGGAGCGCTCGGTGATGGAGGTCTTGCCCCACGCATCGGCCGCAGCGTGTGCTGCATTGAGTGCCAGTTCGATATCTTCTGCGCCAGAGCGAGCCGCCTTGGTGTACACCTTGCCGCTGACGGGGGTGATGACATCGAAATATTCGCCTTTCACTGGGGCGACCCATTTGCCACCGATGAAGTTGTCGTATTTGGCTTTGTAGGAAATCTTGGCACCAGCGGCGCCGGGGGCTGCGTAGATCATTATGTCTTCTCCTCTTTTGTATATTGAATGACGATCAGCTAGATCGCTCCCACTGCTTGTCCTGCATTCACCATTACGCAAGGAGCAGGCCAAGCCATCTTTTGGATTTTGGCGATTGATTCCATTGGGAATATTTTTGCGAGACATTGGCCTAGCGGGACGGCGTGACGCTCCCATTTGAGACAGGTGTCACAAAACGAGACAGTCGGACACATTTTCAAGAAGAGGCTATTGCACCGTCTCGCCATCCTTCTATACTCCGCCCAAGTTCCAGCGCATCACCTTGGGGAGATCGGGATCGTATGACTCAATCAGCATTAGCTTTGCGCCAAGCGCGCTCGCATCTGTTGCAATACGGCGAGTGTCCCAACGGTGCGCTCGACGAACGTATCGCACGTTCGTGGCGGCGTAGTCTGGAGGCGGGTGTCATGCCCACCGGCAGGTTGCTGGAAGTCGATCCGCTCACAGGTAACGATCTGCGTTACGCATTAGCGACCAACCAAGACCTGTTGGCGCATTCGCGCCCCGTCATGGAATATCTGCATCAGCAAGTGAAGCACAGCCAAAGCATGGTGATCCTTGCCGACAAGCAAGCCACCCTGATGCACACCATGGGCGATGTGGATTTCCTTAACAAAGCGGAACGTGTCGCACTGTCTTCCGGTTCGTGTTGGCAAGAGCGCTATCGCGGCACTAACGCCATCGGCACCGCCGTGGCAGAAGCGAGTTCGGTCGAGATCAATGGTGCGGAACATTTCCTGGAGCGTAACGGTTTCCTGACTTGCGCGGCCGCGCCCATCATGTCGGCGGACGGTAAGTTACTCGGTGTCATCGACATCTCGGGCGACCACCGTAGCCGTCATCCGCACACCTTGGGATTGGTCGGCATGGCTGCGCGCATGATCGAGAACCGATTGGTACTCGCGAGTTGTCAGCGCCATATCCGATTGCATCTGCATGCACAGCCCGAGGGTATAGGCTCGGTGGCCGAAGGCATCATCGCGCTTTCCGCTGATGGCTGGATCGTGGGGGCAAATCGAACCGGATTGGAGATGTTGCATCTGTCACCTAACGACATCGGCAGTGCCAAGGTGGGCGATGTGCTGGATGTGCGTTTGGATGATTTGCTCACACGTAATTGGCATCGTATCGCCACGCCCAAGCAGATTCGTTTGCATGACGGCACGCCCATGTTCATGCAAGTGCATGCCGTCGAAGGTACGTTCACTTCGACACCCGCCGTGGCGCAAGCGACACCGACCGATGCTTTGTCCAAGCTCGATCTGGGCGATCCGCTGTGGCATAGCGCCACGGACAAAGCACGTCGCGTCGCAGGCAAGCCCATCCCACTTTTGCTACACGGCGAATCGGGTGTCGGCAAAGAATTGTTCGCACGTGCCGTGCATGAGAGCGGGGCGCGTCGAGACAAACCCTTTGTTGCCATCAATTGCGCCGCTTTGCCTGAACACCTTATCGAAGCGGAACTGTTCGGTTACGCACCGGGTGCATTTACTGGTGCACGTCGTGAGGGTTGCATCGGTCGTCTGCGCGAAGCACACGGCGGCACACTGTTCCTAGACGAGATCGGCGACATGCCACTCGCCATGCAGACGCGCTTGCTGCGCGTGTTGCAAGAGCGGCAAGTGACACCGCTTGGTGGTGGCAAAGCGGTCGAAGTAGATTTCAGTTTGATCTGCGCCACGCATCGCAAGCTGCGAGAGGATGCGGACAAAGGACTCTTCCGTAGCGATCTGTACTACCGCATCAATGGCTTGACGGTGAACCTGCCCGCCCTGCGAGAGCGCACCGATTTCCAAGCGCTCACCGAACGCATCTTGGCTGAACACAATCCAGAGCGTGAAGTCCATCTCAAACCGGAGTTGCTCGCGAAGCTGAGTCGTCATCCGTGGCTGGGCAACATCCGCCAATATTCCAGCCTGCTGCGAACGGCCAGCGCCATGCTGGATGCACATGAGGAGTTCATAGATTGGCAACATCTGCCAGACGATGTGCTCGATGATCTTGCGGCGGATGTTCAAAATCTCTTACCTGCCAGTGCTGGCACCTCTTCACAGAACCTCAAGGCCGTTTCACTCGCGGTCATTCAACAGACCCTGCAAGACAGCCATGGCAATGTCTCTGCGGCGGCCCGACGTTTGGGCATCAGCAGGCAGACGCTGTATCGCAAGATCGCGCTTGCACGGCAAGGTGTGGCGGACTGAGTCCTTGCTGCGCCTCTGCATGAGGGGGCTTTTTCTAGGGTGAGCATTCAGCAACACCCTGCTTTGCGGTAAGCTATGCGCCTTTCCAACCGCACCTAGAGAATCCGCAAAATGGTACAAGGCCAATACGTAATGTCTATGCTCCGCGTGAGCAAGATCGTTCCTCCTAAACGTCAGATCATCAAAGACATCTCCCTCAGTTTCTTCCCCGGCGCCAAGATCGGCCTGCTGGGTCTGAACGGCTCGGGTAAATCCACCGTGCTGCGCATCATGGCGAAGCAGGACAAAGAGTACGACGGCGAGGTGCAACACTTGCCCGGCATCAAGATCGGTTACTTGGAGCAAGAGCCTGTGCTCGACCCCGCCAAGACGGTGCGCCAAGAAGTGGAATCCGCACTCGGCGAAGTGATGGAAGCACAATCCAAGTTGGATGCCGTGTACGCCGCCTATGCCGAAGAGAACGCCGACTTCGACGCACTCGCTGCCGAGCAAGCGCGCCTCGAATCCATCATCGCCGCAAGTGGTAGCGATGCATCACACCAGATGGAGATCGCCGCCGATGCGCTGCGTCTGCCCGAATGGGATGCCGTCATCAAGAACCTTTCCGGCGGTGAGAAGCGCCGCGTGGCGCTGTGCAAACTGCTGCTAGAAAAGCCCGACATGCTGTTGTTGGATGAACCGACCAACCACCTCGATGCAGAGTCGGTGGAATGGCTGGAGCAATTCCTCGTGCGCTTCCCCGGCACCGTGGTCGCTGTCACCCACGACCGTTACTTCCTCGACAACGCTGCTGAATGGATCTTGGAACTTGACCGTGGACACGGCATCCCTTGGAAGGGCAACTACTCAAGCTGGCTCGACCAAAAGGGCGAGCGTCTAGCGCAAGAGCAGAAGCAACTGGATGCGCACGCCAAAGCGATGAAGCAAGAGTTGGAATGGGTGCGCCAGAATCCAAAAGCGCGTCAGGCAAAATCCAAAGCGCGTATCGCACGTTTCGAAGAACTGAACTCGCAAGAACACCAAGCACGTAACGAGACACAGGAGATCTTCATTCCCGTGGGCGAACGTCTGGGTAACGAAGTCATCGAATTCGAAGGCGTGAGCAAAGCCTATGGCGACCGTTTGCTCATCGACAACCTCAGCTTCAAGATTCCGCCCGGTGCCATCGTCGGCATCATCGGCCCTAACGGTGCAGGTAAATCCACCCTGTTCCGCATGATCACCGGCAAAGAAACACCAGACAGCGGCACCGTGAAGATCGGCCAGACCGTGAAGATCGCGCACATCGACCAATCACGCGACGGACTGCAAAACGACAAGACCGTGTTCGACGCCATCTCTGGCGGTAACGAGATTTTGACAGTCGGAAAATACGAAACACCTGCGCGTGCCTACATCGGTCGCTTCAACTTCAAAGGTGGTGACCAAGGCAAGATCGTCGGCCAACTCTCCGGTGGTGAACGCGGACGTTTGCATCTGGCGCAGACACTCATCTCTGGCGGCAACGTGTTGCTACTCGACGAACCATCAAACGACCTCGACGTAGAAACACTGCGCGCACTCGAAGATGCGCTGCTGGAGTTCGCCGGCTGCGTCGCCGTCATCTCCCACGATCGCTGGTTCCTTGACCGCATCGCCACTCATATCTTGGCTTGTGAAGGTGATTCTAAGTGGACGTTCTTTGATGGTAACTATCAGGAATACGAAGCGGACAAGCGCAAGCGTTTGGGTGAAGAGGGCGCGAAGCCTAAGCGGATTCGGTATAAGCCGATTAGTCGGTGATTTGTCACTTCCCTCCCACGCTTGAGGGGGAGTGGGCGGCTAATGGGGTAGTTCTGAACTCGATATCACATTCATTCTTGAGGTGGTTTCCGCATGCATCAAACTTTCCAACAACAATGGCCGTTGCTACGCTTGAGTATTTGTGATGCTGCGCGCGAAATCTTTCAGCATGCCCAATCTGGCCGGCAGTTCACACAGCGTAAGTCCGATGGCAGTTTGCTGACAGCCACCGACATCGCACTGCAAGAAAGCATCAGCAAGATTCTCTCAAGTCACTTTCCCGACCTCCTTGTGCTGGGCGAAGAGATGACCGAAGCGGAGCAGGCAGCCATTCTGGCAACGGGCAGTTGCTGGGTGCTGGATCCTTTGGATGGCACCAGTAATTTCAGTCACGGCATTCCCGTTTATTCAGTGAGCCTTGCGTTGATGCAACAGGGAGAGGTGGTGGCGGGTATGGTGTATGACCCGAATCGAGAGGAATGCTTTCATGCGCTGAAGGGGCAGGGCGCTTACCTCAATCAACAGCCTCTCAACCGCCGCGATGACGAGCCATGCCAACTCAAACACGCGATGGCGATGATTGACACCAAACGCCTGCCGACCAAACTGGCCGTCGCCATCGCCCTAGAAAACCCTTATCACTCTCAACGCAGTTTTGGCTCAGTGGCAATAGACTGGTGTTGGCTAGCAGCAGGCAGGATACAAACTTATCTGCACGGCAAACAAAAGCTATGGGACTTTGCTGCGGGTGCCTTGGTCGCACAGGAGGCTGGTTGTTTGACGCTGACCATGCAGGATGCACCGATACTCGGCGCACCGCTGAATTTGACCGCACGCTCTGCGGTGGGTGCCTGCCCATCACTTGTCAACATCTGGCCAGAGTGGGTTCGGGAACATAGTTGATTCTTAATTGGAGTTATCGCATGCTAAAAAAGTCGTTATTTCTCGTCGTTTCGCTATTCGCTATCGCCCCCTTCGCTGTTGCGGCAGAGCAGGCGAACAATTGCAGACTCAAGGGTGGCTCGATGGTGATGCTGGTTGCTGATGCCTGCGTGATGGAAGGCGGCGCGGTAGTCTCTGCGGTTGCTGCACCTGTGATTCCTGTTCCCACTCTTCAGTTGTCTGCCGATCCCAAGTTAGCCGCTGCGCAACGCGTGGTTGCAGAGTTGTTGATGAAGCCAGTGGTGGATAAGAATCTGAAGAAGCGCACTCCAGAGGAGATAGCCCGGGCGGTGAAGTTCGATGGTTGCCGCTTGCTGGTGGAAGAGGATATGCAGGTCGAGCACGGCAATGCGTTTGCTGGGCGCAAGCATTTCAAGGTCAGCTCGACGGTGGATATGCAAAAGGTCAGTCGCGCTGCATTCGGCGAGTTGGGCAAGGTGACTTCGTATGGTGGCGGCTTGGAGACTTATGCCGTCTACTTCGAAGAGCGCAAACTCAAAGAGGGCAACAACATCGCCATCTCTGTGTTGATACAGAAAGACGACGGCGCAAGAAAATTCTCAGTACGTACGTCTGACATCTACTGGGATGCGAAGAACGATGACCTGTGGATGGCGGATGAATACGGCTACCCGAAAGACATCGTGGAGAAGGGCGCTGCGCTCGACACGATTCGAATCCTGTACCTGATGAACACACCCGACGATGCCACTGCGCTAAACAAAGCCTTGGGCGATGTGCAGTCGATGTGTAAACCGTAGCGAGGTGATATGGCGGCGGCATCGGAATTGTTCCACTCATCGCCCGCAAGGGCGATTTTCTTTTGGGAGTAATCGAGGGATAGCCACGGCTTCAGGAACGGTAGTGAAAAGCTGTGGTCTGATTATTGATGTCCTAGTTGCAGAAGCACCGATGGCAAAGGGGTTGAAGGAATTTTTGTAAAGGTACACAGTCCAATCCACGCGGTTGATTTGAGTGCTACATTTTACTGAACCACTTCGACTGGAGGTCAATCATGTACTCACCTGTCACTATCCCTTTTGGGGCGAAGATGCTTTTCAATACGGCCACGATCAAACCTGATGTGGCTTTCGAGGATGTTGAGCTGGCGCTGGGCGAGATGTGCAATGTGGTGAAAGACACCTACGGCGATGACAAGGGCGGATTCATCGCCGGCCAGGTTTACGAGTTCTCGGGTTTCGTTTCGGACGAAGGCACGTTGAGTGATTCCAGAACGGCGGAGAAGCATATTGCGATCGTTACCTACTGGAAGTCTTTCGAGCAGCATGAACGGTCGCACGCCGACAAGGCATTCAAGGATAAATTCGCAGCCTTGGCCAAGCTGTGTGTCGAGAGCAAGGAATTGGGATACAACATGCTGTGGCAGGGGGCGCAGGAATAGGAACAAGATGGGGCAGGCTACGGGCTGTCCTTAAATCCCAACCTTGGTCATCCGATCAAGAACGGGTTTGAGCGTTCAGGCTTCAAGGTCGATCCGCGTCACCTGTGGTGTTTGTTGTTACATCGAGTCGTCTGTCACCAGTGCAAACGGTAGCTGTGAATGCTCTTCTAGCTTTGCCCAAGCCTCCCTTTGATTGCATACTTGTGGCAGGGTGCGCGTTGAGGGGCAACGTGCCTACCCTACGCGGCTGACGTCGAAGTGTTTTAATGAGTTCGTCGTGTGATATATCGAAAGGAGCGTCATCATGGCTACAGGCACTATCCGTCTTCATCGCGTACTCCGCACAAAACCGGAGCGTATCTACAAAGCCTTCCTAGACGCGGACGCAATGGCAAAGTGGCTTCCGCCTTATGGTTTCACCTGCAAAGTGCATCACCTGGATGCCAAGGTCGGCGGCACTTTCAGGATGTCGTTCACCAACTTCACCACAGGCAACGGCCATTCCTTCGGTGGCGAGTACCTTGAACTCGTACCCTCGCAAAAACTCAGCTATTCGGACAAGTTCGATGATCCGAATCTGCCAGGCACAATGAAGACGACGGTGACGCTGACTTCCGTGTTGTGCGGTACTGAGATCGCTATCGTGCAAGAGGGCGTACCCGAAGTGATCCCCGTCGAGATGTGCTACCTCGGCTGGCAAGAGTCGCTCGAACAGCTCGCGAAACTCGTCGAGCCTGAGATTCCGGATTGATGGGCTTAGAATCAATTGACGGGAACAGCATCGCAACAACATCACACATCGCCCGCAGGGGCGATGTTCTTTTCTGGATTGAAGGGGCGGATCCATGCAGTTGTCTGAACTGGGTTTGGATAGCGAGTTAGCAGAGCAGGTAAGCAAGCTGTGTGCTTCAGGTCAGCGCGTGGCGCGGGTGACGGCGGTGGATCGCGGGCGCTATGTGGTGCGCGATGCACACGGCGAAGTGCCTGCCGAACTGACGGGCAAGTTCTTTCACGCCGCCGCATCTTCGGTGGATATGCCTTGTGTGGGTGATTGGGTGTGCGTGGAGTATCACGATGCGGAGTCGCACGCGAGCATCCATGATGTGGTTCCGCGCAGGTCTTTCTTGCGGCGCAAGTCTCCCGGTAAGAACATCGACTTTCAAATGATCGCGGCGAACATCGATGTCGCATTCATCGTGCAGTCGTGCCATTTCGATTTCAATGTGCGCAGGCTGGAGCGCTATCTGGTGATGGTGAACGAGGGGCATATCGAGCCAGTGCTGTTGCTGACCAAGACGGACTTGGTGAGTGCGGAAGAGCTGGAGCACATGCTCGGCAATATCCGTGCAGCAGGCATCACGGCGCGCATCATCACACTCAGCAGCATGACGGGCGAGGGCGTGGATGAGGTGAAGGCTTTGGTGGTGCCGGGCAAGACTTATTGCTTGCTGGGTTCTTCGGGTATTGGCAAGACGACACTCATCAATCGGCTACTCGGCAACAACGAACTAGAGACACGCACTGTCAGCGGCACAGGCGAGGGCAGGCACACCACCACGCGCCGTCACCTTGTCGTTCTGGAGAGTGGCGGGCTGCTGATCGACATGCCGGGGATGCGCGAGTTGGGCATCTTGAGTGCAGGCGAAGGATTGGATGACAGCTTTGCCGATATCAAAGCACGTGCGAGCCAATGCCGTTTCGACGATTGCAGTCACAACAACGAACCAGGCTGCGCGATCCGCAAGGCAATCGAAGAAGGCGAACTGAATCCTGAGCATTACCAGAGTTACCTCAAGCTCAAAGCGGAATCCGATTTCAACGAGATGTCATACGTGGATAAACGCAAGAAGGACAAAGCGTTCGGCAAGATGGTGAAGACGGTGTTGAAGCATAAGCGGTAGTGAGATAATCCAACGCATAAACCCGCGCACGAAAGGAGATCATCATGAGCAAGAATGACGAAATCTGTTGCCCCCGTTTCGATTCAGCTCCTTGGGACGGCAAGACCATCACTTGGCAGGGCAAACGCTTCATGCAAGACCGCGTGACCAGCTTGTTCCACATCCCACTCAACTACGGCGCAGTGATGACGCGGATGGAAGCCACTATCCGCGCTGCGGGAGCCAAACTTGAAGCCCCTGTGATGCTGACGGATGAGAATTCGCTGTGGGGCGCAGATGTGTACGTAGAAGTTAGCCAGGATGTTGCTGGTGCGAAGATGGCCACTATTTCAGGCACGTTCATGAGCAAGGTGTTCGAGGGGGCATACAGTCAGATCGGAGGATGGGTCAAAGAGATGCAGGCGTGGCTGAAAAGCGAGGGGAAAGATTTCAGCAAGTTGTATTTCTATTACACCACCTGCCCCAAGTGCCAAAAAAAATACGGCAAGAACTATGTCGTACTGCTGGCTCAGGTAGCATGATGAGTAAGGGTTTTATTTTTCCCCGCACAAAATCACCGCTATTGTTTGCGCTGGTCACGGCGATCTATACGGGGATCTACGCGGCATTCGCCTACAGCGTAGTTTCACATCTGATCACGGCGTTTTCTCTGACTCACCCTATCGATTCCAAATTCCAGGATTTCACTCCGAGCATTCGTGCCATCGTCACCTTGTTTCTAAAACCATTGATAGATGCCTTGTTCATTGCAGGGCTGCTTGAGTCGTTAAGGCGTAGCCGACTATCGCCAAGGCTGCAATTAATCGTTGCAGTATGTGTGCTGACGAGTGCTATGTCCTTTCTTTCGGTACCTTTGAGCATCTTATTTATTCCCCTGTTTGTCGTGTATGTGGCGGCCTACCATCATTGGCATCAAACCTCGTTTGAAACCGCATTCGCGGTCACCTTCATCATTCAGATGCTCCACAACATCTTGCCGGCTGCGCGCCTGATCTATGCAGGCTGAATTGAGGCAAGCTGCACTGCACTGGCTAGTCGAATGCGATGCCATGCAAAAAGCGGAGGGGGTGCGCCGCTTGGCACAGACGTGGGCAGCAGGTGAGTTGATGCTGGATGTCGAAGCGACATTGATTGAGCTGCAAGGTATCCCCGGCCATCCTGCCAAGCCAGAGTTGGTTTCTCCCCTCACGGTGAAACGCCGCGCGATGAACACGCCAGAAGGCCGCGCCGCGATGATCCATGCGCTGGTGCATATCGAATTCAATGCGATCAATCTGGCGCTGGATGCGCTGTGGCGCTTCCCCGATATGCCGCGCGATTACTACACCGATTGGTTGCGCGTGGCGGATGAAGAGGCGTTGCACTTCACGCTGCTGGCCAATCATCTTCAAACGCAAGGCTATGCCTACGGCGATTTCAGCGGACACAACGGTCTGTGGGATATGGCGATGCGCACGCAGCATGATGTGCTGGAACGTATGGCGCTGTTGCCACGCACGATGGAGGCACGCGGCTTGGATGTGACACCGGGCACGAAGGCGAAGTTGGTTCAGGCAGGCGACCACGCCATCGCACCTATCTTGGATATCGTGATGCGTGATGAGATCGGTCATGTATCCATCGGCAACCGCTGGTTCAACTACCTGTGCGAACAGCGCGGCATCGCACCTGCCATTACCTACGCCGCGCTGCTCACAGAGCACAATGCCGTGCTGCGACGCGGGCCTTTCAATCTAGAAGCGCGCCGTGCGGCGGGGTTCAGTGAAGAGGAGTTGGCGGGGCTGGGCACGAACGAATAAGATGCGGATTCGCATCACATCCATCATGGGAGGAGAGAAAATGAAATATCTATTCTTGCTGTCATTACTCGTGTTGGCAGGATGTGCGAGTTCGCAACTGACCAAAGGGCCTAACGGTGAAGATGCCTATCTGGTGAAGTGCGGCAATGCCGTCAAGTCGAAGTGTGTGGCAGAAGCCAATAGTTTGTGTCCGAAGGGTTACGTTCAGCTTGATTGGAAGCCTGATAGTTACGCTGATTCAACCAAAGTGGGGAACATCGGGGTGCTAGAAGTCAGAGCCGATACGACTACCACCATGCTCATCCAATGTAATAGATAGTACGAACAGGGCGGAACATCGTATCCGCCTCAACGTTCCTCTTTCATTGATGTGAAGCGGTAGTTGGGTGACGTTGGTGTTTGTCACTCACAGGTGCATCGCATCCCGTATCATGCCGGCCTTTATACGTTCCCAGCTTCATCTGCTCCTATGACCGAAACCTTCATCCCCAGCAAAGACGCCTCTCTCGAATCTTCCATCCGCACCTTGCAGGCCAAGCTGGAAGCCATTGGTTTTCATGTGCAGGAGAAGTCTTGGTTGAATGAGATCGAGAACATCTGGTCGGTGCATGTAACGGACAGGGATTGCACGCGCTTGTTCAGCAACGGCAAGGGCGGTTCGGAATTGGCGGCACGCGCCAGTGCCTTGGGCGAGTTCTTCGAGCGTTTGAGTACCAACTATTTTTGGACGCATTTCTACTTGGGCGAGACCATCAGCAACGGCAAGTTCGTGCATTATCCGAACGAGCAGTGGTTGCCGGTGAAAGGCGATAAATGGCCTGCTGCACTGCTCACGCCCGAGCTGCATAAGTTCTACAACCCCGAAGGTGGTGTGCCTGCGAGTCACTTGGTCGACTTGAATTCGGGCAACGCCGAACGCGGCATCTGCGCCATTCCTTACCAGCGTCTGCGTGATGACAAGACGGTGTTGTTCCCCGTCAATCTCATCGGCAATCTGTATGTGAGCAACGGCATGTCGGCGGGCAACACCTTGAAGGAGGCGCGCACGCAGGCACTGGCCGAGATCTTCGAACGCGACATCAAGTACCGCATCATCCGTGATTGCATCTGTTTGCCTGATGTGCCCGAGGCGGTCATCGCTCGTTATCCGCGCATCGCGGCGGGCATCCAAGGTCTGCGTGCGGCGGGCTATGGCATCTTGGTGAAGGATGCGTCGCTGGGTGGCAAGTATCCGGTGATGAGCGTCACCTTGTTGCACCCAGAAGATCAAGGTTGCTTCGCCAGTTTTGGTGCTCACCCGCGCTTTGAAGTGGCGTTGGAGCGTGCGCTGACCGAGCTACTGCAAGGTCGTGCGATGGATACCTTGAAAGGTTTCCCTGCGCCGAGTTTCGACAAGGAAGAGATTGCCGACGACCAGAACAAAGAGATCCATTTCGTGGATTCCAGTGGTGTGATCGGTTGGGAGTTCATGCGCGACACACCAGACTTTGAGTTTGTCGATTGGAATTTCGGTACGACCACCGAGGAAGATTATCAATGGTGCTGTGACGCCATTCACGCCAGCGGCCACGACATCTACGTGGCCGACTTTACCCACTTGGATGTGTATGCTTGCCGCATCTTCGTGCCCGGTATGTCGGAGATCTATCCCATCGAAGAGTTGCAATGGCAGAACAACACCGTGGGCAATTGGGTGCGCCCTGCGTTGTCGCGCCTGCCAGATTTGAGCGAGGACGAGTGCAACGAATTGCTCGACACCTTGCTCGATCTCGATCTGCCCGAGAACCTCGCCATCACGACGTTGATCGGTCTAGCCGCCGACCCCGGCAGTACGTGGGTGGCATTGCGCTTGGGCGAACTCAAGACTTTGCTGGCGCTGGCCGTGGGCGATGAAGAGGGCATTCTCGAAGGCTGCGCGTGGATCGCGCAACTCGGGCAGCTAGAAGAGAAACGTGCACGCGTGTATCGCTGCATCGCGCATCTGGTGGAGCTGCAAGAGCTCGCAGATTCAGACTCGACTGCTGCCTACGATGCGAACCTGCGCTTGATGTATGGCGCAGAGACATTGCAACAAGCGCAACGCTTGCTGAGCGGTGAAGAACGTTTCTTTGGACTGGGGTCGTTGGGCGGGAATATGGAAGGCAGCACCATGCATCAGCGTTTGTTAGAGGCTTACGCGAAGGTGTCCAAGCATAAGCGTTAGGAATGCGTAGGCTGGTGGTGAGCTTGCGAACCCCAGCATTTAATTCGAGCGAAGCTGGGGTTCGTGCCTCACCACCAGCCTACGGTTGTTGCTTTAGCTCGCTTCTTCCTTCGCCATCTCTAGCTTCAACCAAGCTTCTTCCAACTCGGCCACCTTCGCTTGCAGGCGCGAGTGGTCTGCATTCAACTTCTCGACTTTCGCGCGGTCTGGATTCGCATAGGTCTCCGGATCAGCGAGCTGTTCGTTGACGGCGGCGAGTTCGGTCTGCGCCTTGTTCAACTCCGTCTCTAGTTTGTTCTGTTTCGATTGCAGCGCTTTGCGGTTCTGCTTGGGCGCGGCCTGTACCTTGGGCTTCGTGGGCGTCTGCGCCACGGTCTCGCGCGGGCGGCGCGTCTCGATCCAAGTCTTGTAGTCTTCCAGATCGCCATCGAACAACTTGGCTTCGCCATCGGCCACCAGCCACAGTTCGTCGGCTACAGCACGAATCAAGCTGCGGTCATGCGACACGATGACGACCGCACCGGTGTATTCCTCCAACGCGATGGTGAGTGCGTCGCGCATGTCGAGGTCTAGGTGGTTGGTCGGTTCGTCGAGTAGCAGCAGGTGCGGTTTTTGCCATGCCAGCAATGCGAGTGCGAGGCGGCTCTTCTCGCCACCGGAGAAACTTTCCACGGGACGGTCTTCGCTGTCCCCAGCTAAGCCGAATCGACCGAGGAAGTTGCGCAACGCGAGCGTGGTTTCCTTTGGAGCGATGCGCTCCATGTGTTGCAACGGTGTGGCGGCGCTATCCAAGTTTTCCAACTGGTGTTGCGCGAAGTAGCCGATGCGGATCTCGGGCGTGAATTCGAGTTTGCCTTGCGTGGGTTGCAATTCGCCCACCATCAGTTTGATCAGCGTAGATTTGCCCGCGCCGTTGGGGCCGAGCAGGGCGATGCGCGCACCGGCGCGTAGCACCAGTTCGATATTCTTGAACAGGGATTTTTCGCCATAGGCGAAGCCCATCTTCTCTGCGCGTAACAATAAGTCTGGGCTACGCTCCGGCGCTTCGATCTCCAAATCGAAATGGCCGTCGGTGATGTGTACGGCGGCGATGCGCTGGATGCGGTCGAGTGCCTTGATGCGGCTCTGCGCTTGTTTGGCCTTCGTGGCCTGGGCGCGAAAGCGGCGCACGAAGTCTTCCATGTGCGCGATCTTCTCTTGTTGACGCTCGAAGGCTTGGTTCTGCTGCGCGATGCGCTCGGCGCGGGTGCGCTCGAAGTCGTCGTAGTCGCCGGTGTAGCAGTCGATGGTCATGTCATGCACATGCGCGATGCGGTTCACACAGGCGTTGAGGAATTCGCGGTCGTGCGACACCAGTAAGATGCTGCCGGGATAGCGCGCCAGATATTGTTCTAGCCACAGGATGGCTTCGAGGTCGAGGTGGTTGGTGGGTTCATCGAGTAGTAACAGGTCTGCGCGGTGCATCAGCGCACGCGCCAGATTCAGGCGCATGCGCCAGCCACCGGAGAAGCTGGCGACGGTGCGTTCCAGCGTGTCGTTGGCGAAACCCAATCCGTTCAGTAGTTGTGCTGCACGTGCGGGCGCACCATAACCGTCGATGGCTTCGTAGCGATGTTGCGCATCGAACCATGCGGCATCGTGATTCTCTTTGGCGAGGGTCTTTTCCAACACGCGCAGCTCGGCATCACCGTCGAGCACGAATTCCAAGGCAGAACTTTCCGAGTTGGCTATCTCTTGTTCGACGAAGGCGATGGTCTTGCCCGCTTGCAACGAGACATCGCCGCCGTCTGGTTTGATCTCACCGCGTATCAAACGGAATAGCGTTGATTTGCCGCAACCGTTCTTACCGACGAGACCGATGCGCTGGTCGGCGAAGGCTTGCAGATTAACGTTTTGGAGGAGCGGGGTGCCACCTTGCAGGTAGGTCAGATTCTGGATATTGAGCATGGACGCGATGATAGCAGAGGGGCAAGTCGTTCTCGGTCACGATAGGCCTGCGTTCCCTGCGCAGACTGAACTGCGGGGCATTTCCCTGTTTATTCGATCCTATGCCCTTGTACGGTTTGGGGTATATTCTGTCCTGTGTCGAAATAATAAAGATCGTATAAGCATCTGGGGAGCATGGATAAAAAAGTAAAAGAAGAAGCGACGAGATACGGCGGTGCGGTCGGTCTCTTGAAGCGCATCACACCTGACAGATTCGATCCCAAGCCGGTCAGTGAAAGTGGTCAAGCAGTTGTGCGCGTCATGGGTGCGGCGGTGTTCCTACTCACACTCACTGTGATGACGTTGGCAGGGTTCGGAGAGCGTGTCGAGCCGGGTTGGCTCGTGGCTTGGCTGTATCAGGGCTTCGCTTATCTGTGGATCTTTGTTATCAGTTACGACTTGTTGCCGCTACGGACACGCAAGTGGATGTCCATCGTGTTCGACTACAGCATCTATGGGTTCGGTTTCTACTCGGGTGGGGAAGCGATGGCGCTGGTGTTCTTCGTCCCCATCTTCTCGGCGATTGGCTATGCCCTGCGTTACGGCATGAACTATGCGCGCTTGGCGATTGCGATAGGCACGCCGTTGTTGTTTGTCGGTATGGTCTTTGAGCCGTTCTGGCGCGAACACTTCATGATGATGATCGGCGTGTTGGTCTGTTTCCTGACCTTGCCCATCTATGTGCTGAAGCTCTCGGAGCAGGTGATCGAAAGTAAACGTCGCCTAGAGAAGCGGGCGGAGAGGTTCCAAGTCGAATCGCGGAGGGATAGTTTGACGGGATTGCTCAATCGGGTGGGATTCCGCGAACAGATAGCGACCCAGATCGACGATGTAAAACCCAGCGCGATCTTGTACATCGACCTGGATGGTTTCAAAGCGGTGAACGATACGGCAGGGCATGCAGCGGGAGACCAAGTGCTCAAGGAGGTGGCTACGGTTATCCACTCGACATTGCGTAACGGTGACGTCGTGGCTAGGCTGGGCGGGGATGAGTTCGCTGCCTCGGTGAGGCAGTTGAGGGGTAAGGATGATGCGTACCAGATCGCCGACAACATCCTTGCATGCATCGCCGCACTCAAGGTCGATGGATACGACGAGTTACGCTTGGGGGCGAGTATCGGTATCTGTGAACTGCCATCGGATGAAGTGCGCGATATGGATGAGTTGTTGCACCGCGCTGATGAATTGATGTACCAAGCAAAACGCGAAGGCAAGAATCGTTACGTGGCAGGTTGAATCGGGGATAGAGAATATGGTGACAGAGGCAGACATTATCCAAGGCATCGAGAAGGATGAATTCACATTCTTCTATCAACCCAAGGTGTCCTTGGTCACGGGTAAGGTGATTGGTGCGGAGGCGCTGATACGCTGGATCAAGCCTGACGGCAAGATGGTGATGCCTGATGAGTTCATCCCCTTGGCGGAAGAGACGCGGCTCATTCGCGAGATCACGCGCCATATGTTCCCCAAACTGATCAGCGATATTCTGGTGTTGCTCGACATCGATGACCAGCTCACGGTCTCCTTCAATGCTTCGGCCAAGGACTTCGAGGATGATGCGTTTGCCAAGATGGTGATCGACAGGATCCAAGTGGCTCAGTTGCCGTACAACAGTTTGCAAGTGGAGCTGACGGAGACGGTGATGCTGGAGGGTGGCGATACGGTGAAGTCCAACATCATTCCGTTGAGTGAGGCGGGTGTGAGTTTGGCGATGGATGATTTCGGCATGGGCTATTCCTCGCTGGATACCTTGAGCAAGTGGCCGTTCAAGATCATCAAGTTGGATAAAGGCATCATCGGCCGCATGATGGATTCGGACAAGAGTTCGACCATCGTGGAGAACTCGGTGAGGATGGCGCACGAACTCGGTATCAGCGTGGTGGCCGAAGGTGTGGAGAGCAACGCGCAATACCAACATCTGCTTGAATCCGGTTGCACCAAGATACAAGGTTTTTGGATCAGCAAACCACTCCCGCTGGATCGCTTCATAGCCTTTGTGGAAGAGGATATCCGCTGGTCTGGCATCCCCATCGGCTTGATCCACATGGCGATCATCGACCATGTGCAGTGGCGCAAGCAGTTGGTCAGCGAGGTGGCCAAGTTGGCCGTGCTACCCAAAGATTCGCCGAATAGGCAGTTCCAGGTTGTGCCGCCGCTGTCTTGTCGCGAGTGCCGCTTGGGGCTGTGGTATCACGGCGCCGGACAGGTGTTCAGTGAGCGCAAATCTTTCCAAGAACTGGATCAGCCGCACTGCGATTTTCACGAGGTGGGTAAGACGCTGGTGGAGATGGTCGCCGCAGGGGCGAGCTTGACAGACTTGACGCCGCATCTGCGCGAGTTGTCGGAACATTCGGTGGTGGTGTTGGGTAAGCTACAGGAGCTGGAGAACGAGGGGCTGATGGATATGCACTCGGCACACGAGGAATGGATCGCGCATTCCTTGCATCCGAAACGGTCGAATTGATTCTTGCACTGAGCAGGCGAACGAATCGGGATACGCGGTGATGCGATAGAAGTTGCTTGAGTGGATACGAAAAAGGCTTGCAGCGATGCAAGCCTTTTTCTTTGGCAACCGTCGGTGTTTAAGCTTGTATGTTGCCGAATAAATTACCTAGACCAGACAGCAGATCGCCCACGTTGTTTGCGCTTGGCAGATTGCCATCAGAAGTGAGCTTGTCCACCACCTGTGGCAACCAACTAGCCAATCCCGATTGGATATGCTCGGCAGAGAAGGGCAGGTTGCTCCCTGTGCTGACCCATGCTGCCACGTGCTCCCCCCATTACAATCTGAATGATCTCGGCCATCTGGATGGTGGGTGGGGTGATTGGCTGAGCTAGAATGGTTGTCGCAAATTTTCAACCGCACGCAAACGCATGACGCCTAATCCTTCAATGACAAACGACAACGACCTGTCTGATCTGCAACCGTACAAGGTCTGGGCACATTTCGCCACGCTGTGCGTGATCCCCCGTCCTTCCTATCGTGAAGGGGCATTGCGGCAGCACCTCATCGAATGGGCGCAAGCGCGTGGAATCGAACATGCCGTCGATGAGGTGGGCAACCTCATCTTGAGAAAACCAGCGAGTCTTGGTTGCGAAGCGGCGACGGGTGTGATCCTGCAAGGCCATCTTGATATGGTGTGTCAGGCCAACTCGGGTACGGTACATGACTTCGAGCGCGATGCTATCAAGCCAGTGGTGCGCGACGGTTGGCTCATCGCGGAGGGCACGACGCTGGGTGCGGACAATGGCATCGGGGTGGCGCTGGCATTGGCTGCATTGGAGGAGCCGAATTTGATGCATCCCCCATTGGAGGTGCTGCTCACCATCAATGAAGAATCTGGCATGGACGGTGCGCGCGGTCTTGCGCCCGGCACTTTGCACGGCAAGTTCCTCATCAATCTGGATACCGAGGAGTGGGGACATTTCTATCTGGGTTGTGCGGGGGGAGTGGATGTGGAAGTGCGCCTGCGAGACGGTGGGGCGGAGCCCTCTGGTGCGGGAGCAGGCGCATCGCACCTCCTCCCGCAATCGGCCGGCTGCGCCGGTAACGTGTCGGAGGTGCGCCATGAATCCGAGACGGAGGAAGTGCCGCATGATTATGCGGTGTTGCGCTTCGATGTGTCCGGCTTGCGTGGTGGGCATTCGGGCATCGACATCCATCTCGGTCGTGGCAATGCCATCAAGTTGTTAGCGGAGGCGCTACGTGATCTTTCCGCACACACCGACATCCGGCTAATTGAGCTGAGTGGCGGTACGGCACGCAACGCCATCCCGCGTGAGGCGTTCGCGGTGTGCGCATTGCCCTCTGCCGCAGTGTCCGTTATCGATGCGTGGGTAGAGCACAGGAATACTGCATGGCAGCAGCGCTTCGCTGAGGTGGATGCGAAAGTGAAGCTCGACTATGAGTTGGACGGGGCTCCGCTGGGTAAGGCCATCACCCGAGCGGAACGTGATCGGCTTTTGACTTTCTTGGATGTCGCCGTGAACGGTGTGTCACAGATGAGCGATGACTTTGCGGGCGTGACCGATACGTCGAGCAATCTTGGCGTTGCCAAGCTGAAACAGGGAGTATTCAAAGCGACCTTCAAGGTGCGCTCCTTGCACGATGCACGCGCCGATGCGTCGGCCAATAAGTTGGTCGCACACGCGCAAAGCTACGGATTGCAGGCGTATAAAGATGGCGCGTACCCAGGGTGGACACCAAATCCAGCCTCACCTTTGCTCGAACTGTGCCAACAGGTTTACACACAGCAGTTCGGACGAACTGCCTCTTTGCAGGTGATCCATGCAGGTCTGGAGTGTGGTCTGCTGGCGGCCAGCCATCCACATCTAGACATGATCTCCTTCGGGCCTGACATCCGGGGTGCGCATGCGCCGGGGGAGAAAGTGGAGATCGCTTCGGTTGGGCATTGCTGGACTTTACTCAAAGCAATGTTGCAGGCATTGGCGCAACGGGCATGATCCGACTCGAACGGACTTTGCAGGCGTGGGGGACATCTGATTTTGAGCGCGTGTTCAAGCAGGAGTTGGCGCTGGTCGGTAACCATGTCTTGCCATTGCAACAGGCTTTGAGCGTGGGGAATCATGTGACGGATGCGTCGCCGACTGTGATATTCATCAGTGCGCAGGAGACAGAAGCGACCCTTCATCTACACGCTGCGCTCGTCTTCACCAGCATCATCGCGGGATGCAGTTGCGCGGATGATCCGACTCCGCTCGATGAGAATACCGAATATTGCGAAGTGATGTTAGCGGTGGATAGAACGACTGCGATCACCGCCATCTCACAACCCGTTGAAAGCCCCGATTGAACACGCTGGTTTAGTCGAAGCTGAGCCGTTGCGCCGCCGTTTCGGTACAATGCGCACCTGTTTGTGAGCGGCCAGGTCCGCTCTTGATTCGCAACGATATCTAACGGAGTACAAAGACATGAAAGCACCCATCCCTCTACGCAACGTTCCGCAGTCCAACATCTTCCGCAAGGGCGATGTGTTCGTGCTGTTCGGTGAATTGTTCGGTCGCGGCTATGCGAATGGTCTGGTGAATGAAGCGCGCAAGGCGGGCATGACCATCGTGGGTATCACCGTCGGTCGTCGTGATGAGAACAATGCGCTACGTGCGTTGACGGCAGAAGAGTTGGCGACTGCGGAAGCGAACTTGGGTGGCCGCATCATCAACGTACCACTGATGGCGGGTTTTGATCTGGATGCACCTGCTGGCGAGAAGACACCGACCGATCTGTTGGATGTGCTCACATTGAAGACTTGGCAGGATGACAAGCTGGATTTCGCGCACATCGAAAAATGCCGCGAAGTCGGCGTGAAGCGTTTCAAGGATTCCGTAGCGAAGGTGATGGCCGAGTTGGATGGCATGATCCCGAACGGTGCGAATGCGTTCTTTGCGCACACCATGGCAGGCGGCATCCCTAAGGTTAAGGTGTTCCTTGCTATCGCTAACCGCATCTACAAAGGTCGTGGTGAGCGCTTCATGTCTTCCAGCGCGTTGTTGAACAGCGACTTGGGCAAGCTCATCCTGATGAACTTCGATGAAGTCACCGCAAACTCTTTCCAGTATCTGATCGAAGGTAGTGCGGCGATCCGCGCACGTTTGGAGAAGAGCGGCGGTCAAGTGCGTTACACGGCATATGGTTACCACGGCACCGAGATCCTGATCGACGGCCGCTATCAATGGCAGACCTACACCAGCTACACCCAAGGCAAGGCCAAGATGCGCTTGGAGCAACATGCTGAGAAAGCATGGGCACAGGGCATCAAGGCGACTTGCTACAACTGTCCTGAGATTCGCACCAACTCATCCGACATCTTCGTCGGTGTGGAGCTTTCTTTGTTCCCGCTATTGACCGCGCTGAAACGAGAAGGCGGTGGTGCGTGGGCTGAGACACAATGGCAAGCATGCCGTGATGTGTTGCAAGAAGGTCAGACGCTGGAAGGCTTGCTGAAGACTATCGACGATTACAACGACAGCGCGGTGATGGCGGGCTTTCGCAATTTTGAAGCATGGCCGATGCCTAACTCACCCGAGTTGGCGGACGTGATGATCGGTACCTCCGACGACATCACCAAGATGCACAAGAGCCGCGATGCGTTGGTGACGGATGTGCTGAGTTCTTTGGTATTGGAAGGCACGGGCCCATTGATGTTCCACGAGTCGTCTAATCCATCTGGTCCTGTGCTGTGGTTGAGCCACGATGTGATCGCCAAGCAGCTCAATCAGTTGCACAAATAAAGTATCGAACGTGCCGGGCATCACGCTCGGCACGCCACTCTGCGGGAGGTAACGTACTGCCATGGCCGTCGTCCAAGTCATCCTCCCCATCTTCCTGTTGATCTTGTTGGGTACGGCGATGCGCCGCTGGTTCGGGCTGAGCCAAGATTTCTGGCCGCAACTCGATAGGCTCATCTATTACATCTTCTTTCCCGCGTTACTGTTCAGTTCGCTCTCACATTTTCAGATCGACTTCGGAGCAGCCACACCGATGCTCATTGTCGCCATGCTCTACATGGCGGCGGGTATCGCTTTGGGCTATTTGGCGAAGTGGATGTTCCATGCGCCAGACAAAGTTTTCTCCGCTACTTTTCAATCGTCATTCCGTTTCAATAGTTATGTTGGCCTTGCTATCGCGGGCGGTATCCACGGCAATGATGGTCTGGCCGCTATCGGTTTGTTGATGGGTTTCATGGTGCCTGTCGCCAACGTGGCTTCGGTGTTGATGTTGGCGCGTCATAGCGAGAGCCATTGGCTGAAGGAGATATTGCTCAATCCACTCATCCTCGCCACAGCAGGGGGCATCGCGTTCAGTTTGTCGGGGCTGCATCTGCCGCAGATGTTCGACAAGACATTGAGTCTGCTGTCGCAAGCCTCGCTGCCGATGGGTTTGATCGCGGTGGGTGCCGGTTTGCGCGTACAGGGGCTGCATAGCCATCAAGGTACGTTGTGGTACGGCGTGGCTGTGAAGTTGCTGGCATTGCCTGCTATCGCATGGGGTTTTGGCCTATGGTTCGGATTGACGAGTGTGTATCTGCACATCGCAGTGCTGATGGCGGCCTTGCCTGTCTCCACCGTGGCTTATGTGTTGGCGAAACGCATGGGTGCGGATGGCGACACCATCGCTGCGCAGATCATGTTGAGTACGCTACTGTCTGTGGTCACACTTCCATTGTGGTTGTTGTTGATGGGGCTATGAATGGATAATCGCGCCCCCGTAGAAGTTGGAAAGGTTTGAGATGAAAGTGACACCAGACAATGTTAAGGAATTCATATTGGAAGGGCTGGAGTGCGAGCACATCCATGTCGAAGGCGATGGTCGCCATTTCGAAGCGGTGATCGTGAGCAAGGCTTTCGAAGGTAAAGGTATGTTGCAGCAGCACAAGCTGGTGTATCAGGTG
>Ga0172379_10000269_pt1 | contig 139723 bp, 141 predicted proteins | sample GrowelOW334metaG_FD_119756 | JGI IMG/M metagenome (GOLD analysis project Ga0172379, IMG submission 119756) | Groundwater microbial communities from an aquifer near a municipal landfill in Southern Ontario, Canada - Groundwater well OW334 metaG | ecosystem: Environmental > Aquatic > Deep... | reverse complement strand
GGCCGATGGCCATAGCCGGAAACATGCCGCCCAAAGCCATTGTCAAACCTTTGGCCAGGGCCAATACGGATTCGTGCTCCATATTTGTACCTTTCTGTGTTATTACCGACGAAGTTTGTTTGGGTATTTTACTTCGTGGAGTTAAACACAATTAATAAACAACATACACGATACATGGAAAACGATACACTTTGTATTTTATTCCATGTATTTTGTATCTTGTTCACTAATGTTCTTCGCTATGTGGCGCGGTCGACAGCACCGTCAAATATACTAGTGTAAGCATCGTAAACACCGCCGCCTGAATCAACCCCACCAACAATTCCAACAACATAAACGGCGCGGGGACAATCAATCCCATCAAGCTGCTCATGACAGTAATCAGCACCTCGCCGGCGAAAATATTACCAAACAACCGCAAAGACAGCGACAGGACTTTGGCCATTTCGGAAACGATTTCAATCAAACCAACGCCCACTTCGATTATGGCAGTGAGAATTGCCACCGGACCTTTGGTGAAACTTTTGACCAAAGTACCCAATTGAATAAATTTATTTAGATGGGTAAAAATTCCCACCGTAAACAAACCAAACAAATGCGAGGCAACCACTGCGGTGAGCGCCATGGCGACCGTAAGATTCAAATCAGTATTGGCCGGACGCAGAAGCATTTTGCCGCCCCAGGTAATACTGCCGGTGCCGGGCATCAACCCCAACCAATTGGATAGTAAAATAAAAAAGAAGACCGATCCGACAATGGGCAAAAAGCGCATGGTCATTTTTCGGTCCCCGGTTACTTGATCAAAATATCCGAGTAGTATTTCCAAAAAATATTCGATAAAATTTTGCACACCTCTCGGTCGCAAAGACACTGATTTTTTGACAATGATTCCCAGCGCTAAAAAAATAATCAGAGCGAGCCAAGCATTCACCATAGTATTGGTGATCGCGTATCCCCCAATGTGAAATAATATATCCGGTGCGAGTGTGGGTATGTGCATAACAATAGACAGTACATGATACAACATACATGGAAAACGATACAAGTGTATATTATTCCATGTATCGTGTATTTTTGTATTTTATTCCATGTATTTTGTATCTTGTTTACATTTTCTGGTATTCTTCTCCGTATTTCTTCGCCTTTTTTTGAATAATCCGAGCGGTGGCGGCAAAAGCGACTATTAAGCAAATTGCCAGAAACAATGGCGCTCGATTGTATTTTTCATCCAACCAGGTGCCTATCCAAGCCGCTAAAATCGCCGGCACCGCGATGGTGGCCCCAAAATCACTCACTATACGCAAGGCAAAGAGATAATATTGACGATCACTGGTTTTAGGGGGCTTTTCTAACATACGATAACGCCCATATTCTACCCAAATCTACCAAAAAGGTCAAGGGGGTTTCAAAATTTTCTTGGGGATAAGTTGACAATGTGGGATATTGCTGGTTTACTTATTATAAACCAAAGAGGGAGGATGCGGTTATGGTCAAAGACAAAGGGGGCAACCCCGAGGCACTGGGGTCGGTCGCGGCAACCGTCGCGGTGGCCGCATTAACCATCCTCGGCATCGCCTACGATGCCGCGCATAAAATCAAAGGCGGCTTTGCCATAGTGGCCAAAGTCGCCAAAATGTTCATTCCAAAAAAAGAAAAAGGGGAAATGCTATGAAGCGGTTTTAAGCCGCTTCAGGCACCTGCGCCCCGCACACCAGCGGGGTTGTTTTTTACATGGATAAAAAATGTATCGTAATCCATGTATCGTGTATCTTGTTTAGAATTTTATCCCAAACAACTTCTCGCTGTTTTGATTTACTTGAAGCAAAACATTTTCAATGGAAATATTTTTTATCTCGGCGATTTTTTTGGCCACTTCGGATACCATCCATGGCTCACAGCGCTCACCCCGATACGCCTGGGGCGCCAAATAGGGCGCGTCGGTTTCAATTAACATCCGATCCAGCGGACAATTTTTAACCACTTCCAGCAAATCCAAGGTCGGTTGCGGATTGGTTTTGCGGGGCGGAAACGAAATCACACCGGTGAATCCCAAATAAAATCCCATATCCAAAAACTGTTGCGCTTGGCGCCAGTTGCCGGAGAAGCAGTGGATAGTGCCGCGGAAAGGCGTCTCTACCCGGCTGTCATCCTGAGGCGTAGCCGAAGGATCCCTTCGACTCCGAACTTTAAGGGATTCTTCGCTTCGCTCAGAATGACAATTGCGTAGCACTTCTATTGTTTCATCGTACGCGTCGCGGATATGGATGACCAATGGTAAATTATGTTGGCGCGCAAAATTAATTTGTTGCAAAAACACCTCAGTTTGTTTTTTTAGTATCTCGTTTTTATTCGCATCAGGTGGCAAATGAAACAATTCAATGCCGCACTCCCCCACTGCGATCACTTTTTTTGACTTCGCCAATTCACTGTAATACGCGTCATCCCAATTTTCTTCGCGCGACTCAAATAAAATCTCTTCCTCGTCCACTTCGGTGTGAGTAGTGTGTATGGGGTGAAGACCGATAGTCGCGTATAAGCCATCGTATTTTTCGGCCAATTCCACCGCCGCCTTGCTGGTATCTTTTTGCGTCCCCACAATATTACAGCTCACACCTTTGTCGAGACAACGCCGTATCACAGCCTCACAGTCATCTTTATAAGCGTTAAATTGTAAATGACAGTGTGAATCAAACATACTATCGCAATCTCCCACCCCACTCTACGACCGTAAACCCGGTTCGAACCGGAGTGAGGATGGATGGCTCGCGTACTGAAATATATTTATCAAGCGGAGAATAATCCATAAATACTCGAATTACCTTATCCGGCCTCGGAGAAACGGTGAGAGGCGCCAGCTTCTCAAATTGCTCTTGGGGTACAAACGAGACAAAAACATATGGTTTCACTTCCAATTTCGGTTGCCAAAATTCAAGAAAATCCGCGGTTTCCATACCGCTGAGACCGAGTTTGGCTAAAATAATTTTCATTCGATCGCCTACTTCATCACGACTGAGCACAAATCCGGTATTGGGCGTAAGCATGTCATAGGCTTTGCCTTCCCAAAACAAATATGGGTAACTTTGGCCATCAACAAGATCGGTCAGCTCGCTTTTTGATGTTGCTTTTACTGACCAGCCATTTTTGGGATAAGCCGGCTCGACTTTAGTCAAGCCACCATTGGGTTCGATTTTCACATTGACCACCATATCTCGGGTCGGGTAAAGATATATCACTGGCTTGCCACACTCCGCGGCCGGCGTAAATTTCGCTTTTTGAAAAAGACGCCAGTTACCCAGCTGATCTTTCCAAAAAAATACCGGCTCGTCATCAATGAATCTATTAAACAAATCAGTATTTCGTTTTTCGATTTCTTCCGGTGTAGTGCTGGGTGACGGCTGGTAATTGTCGTTGGGCCAAAAATAGCTCACTGACTGAAAATATGATTTGTAAAAATCGTTGGTCGCTTTGTCGCTTAGTTCATAGACTTTGTCGCCGTTTGAGGCGGTACCGATCTCCACCATTTTATCAGCTGAAAACCAGTCTTCTCTGGCGATATCATTACACGCGATTCTTCCACATGCGCCTTTGGATAATAGCGAATACTTTTCACCATTATTCTCCTTCCGTTTCCAATCAATACTGACATCGTATTGTCCGTAACGATCAAACGAATTTACATTTTTAAAGAACGGCGGCACCAATTCATAACTACCGACCGATCCATTGGGCATCACCAGCTTGAAACAACTGGTCGTAAAATACATTGTACCCAGTTTGTCATCGCTATAAACCAATTGTTTATCAGACAAACTTTCTAAAATATTGAGACGGTCGCTATTTAGCGAGCCAATCCCACAACTGCTTCCACCCGACTCCGAACAGTCTGTTTTTTGAAAATACATTAAACGAATACTCTTGTCGGGAATAGTTAAAAACGCCGGAAAATCAAAAAATTCGCGATAATCATAATCAAAATCTATTACACCGGAAAACCAACGGCGGTCATTGAGCTCAAAGTACATGATTGGACCGCCGGAATTTAAACTATACTTAAGACCGTCCACAAATCGAACCGGATCACGAGTAAATATATCTGAAATATTTGCGGTCAATTGAATAAATTTTTTCGATTGGTCGTCAAATACGGCTAACTTTCCACCATCCTCTCCAAACATGTCTTGAAAATAAGGTGGAAATTGGATAAGATAAACCACTTTCCCAGATAATGTACCGGGTGACCCAACCTTGCCCATTTCAATGACATTGATATGAGTGCAAAGTGGTGGAGTACTGATGATGGAACACTTAGTGCCAACACAGCAATTTTTGTTGAAATCGGCGAGCACACTCGAATAATCCGAAATACTTTTAGACAAAAAATCGATTGTCTGTTGATCGCCATAAACTACCGGTTTGGCATTCCAATCAATTTTCAAATTTGGAAAATTTTGCGAATAATCCTTGACTGAATTTTTTTCCAAATATTTACCGACGGTGTCGGCGCCGACGGTGGTGGTGGCGCTCATGCGTAAATCTTCGTAGTAGGCCATTTGTTTTTGTCGTTCATCTTGATCGGCTTGCGCTTTTTGTTTCTCGGCGGTCGATAGATCAGCCGGATTGATTGTCTGGGGTATGCCGGTCGTCGCAATCAACTGCTTGGTTCCTTGCCAGTAACGATAAGAAAATATCGCTAAGACACTCACTAAAATTACCAGGCCAAGACCGGTCGAAATCCACTGCTGCTTACTAAAACGGATATTGCTCATATAGTGATATTAAAATTACTAAATGCCTTTGAGTTAATCCTACTCTTGTTTTGCCACTCATTCAAGTACCGAAGGGCGTCGATATAATTCATTTGACTGATTTGACTTTTTGCAGATTGAAGCGGAAATACATATGCCGATATCGTCGAAGTGGTCAGATTGATACCGACCGCGAGACCTTGTTGGGTAGGTATGGAAAAATATTGATCAAAGACAAAGTTACCAAGTGAATAAAAAATCGGGCGATTCTTATAAATCTCCATCTCTTGCACCACATGAGGATGGTGGCCAATGATAATGTCCGCGCCAGCATCGATCATCAGATGCGCCAAATCTCGCTGATTAGTATTACTTATTTCTTGGTATTCATCACCCCAATGAATATTTACAATCACTCTCGTTGATTTTAACTTCGCGTCTTTTATTGTTGAGAAAATTTCATCTTTTTTCAATCTAAAATATGTATCGTTAAAACCCACAAAAGCGAGGCGGATACCATTAACATCTTTAAATATGACGGCGTCTTTGCCGATACCGTAGCCGTCGCCATAGTGGTCGATATTGGCTTTGTCCAAATTGACCAAACTCTCTTGCAGTCCGGCCGCGCTCATGTCGAGAGTATGATTGTTGGCTACCGTAAAAATATTAAAATGATATTTTTTTAAAGTCGGAATCAAAAACGGATCAAAACGAAAAGCAATTGTTTTGGTGGTAGCGCGACGACTATCGGCAAACGGGCCTTCGAGATTGGCGTGAACAAAATTTGTCCCCGTGAAAAACCTGCCTTCTCCCCCAGCCAATTTCTCAAATATCCAATCCGGACCGTGTTCATCGATTCGTATTTTCACACTTCGATCAAGCATCATATCACCAAAAAAAAGCAGCGAGACCATGTCGGAATTTGTTGACCGGTGTCCGTCGGTAAACCAAGGGCTATAATAGCTGGTAGTCTCTGGGATATCCGATCGACCAAACAATGAAGCGGAGTTATCGTTGATTTCATTGACGATCTTTTGCGCGCCCACATGCTCCATTGATCGCAGTAAGGCGTAAACACTGGGATGTGAGTCAATTTCTGTATCCCATATGTGGTCAAAATCAAAATTGCGAATTACACTGCGCGTATACTCATCATGAAAATTGGCCACCGGCCAAGTCTGATAATGCGAAAAATCCACTGATCCGACAAATATGGTGTCTCTTGGTAAAAGTGGAAAAAGCTTCGCCAGCAAGGCGTCGATTGAACTGGTCGGCGTATCCCAGTCAAATAATATCGGAACAATTTTGACTGACGGATTGGTCTTTGCAATAATCGGCAAAAGCCCATAAATACCGTGCTCATCAGCCATGGTTTTTTCATCAATTTTTAAAACCGATGCATCGTTTAATTTTGATATAATGTTGCGATCGACATTGACGACCCCGTAAGCCGTCTGCCAATCTACGATGCCAGTGATAATATTGCCTGGTCCGGCGCGCCGGTGATTGGGAGAAAAGAGCACAATGGTTGATGGTTTTTGTCGGCCAATATATTCAAAAAAAGTAGCCGGAATATATCCCGCAACCAAATGATGAGGCACAATGCCACCCCGAATAGTCCCCAGGTCCCCCGCCGGTAAGCGATTTTGAAAAGCGCGATCGTATAACGACTCATTTCCGCCGGGTATTATTTGATAGGTTTCAATTGATGTCTGTACTATTCCTTTCGTTTTCTTTTGTAAAGTTGGACCATTATTCAAATTGTCATAAACAATCGGACTATTACATCCGGTCAAAAATACTAATGCGCAGACAATCAAAAATAATTTTTTCATTTGATGTATTACAACAATCCTTCGATAGTGCTCCTGATGGTTTTCAGGGCATCGGGAATAAGAGGAAGAAATACACCGGCCATAGTGACGGTATGTGGGACAATAATAGAACTGCTCATCCAACCCATGAACGATTCACCCAGTGGAAAACGCGCAATAAAATAGAAAATCACTCCAAGGGTCAAAGCTCCCTCAACGACTCCAAATAGAAATCCAGCCAAACGATCGAGCCCCCGAATAATCGGCAAATGGGTAATGGCGGTGAGAGCTTTATTTATAAACCAGAATATGAGCACTACCAAGCGATTAATGACAATAAATGAAATAACAAAAATAATCACTTTGGAAAAATTCGCTTGCCACCCGGTGATACTCATAAGCCACGCCGCGCCCACATCGTAATATCTCACGGCTAAATACAAAGACGCCACCAAGCCCGCGAGGGAAATCAAAACATAGACAATCCCCCGCCACAATCCGTAAAATCCAAAACCGGCGATGATGACGATGAGCGCGATGTCGAAATACGACATATGATTATATCAAAAATATTAAATCAAAAATTAAATATATGTAACACGACATTGCTTACAAATAATTTACCTACAATCGCGGGAAAAGAGCGCTACACTTGGTGATTTTGTTCCCGGATCCAAGTCCACCCCATTTGATCGCGCTCTGCCAATCAAAATTTTTCCAATCAACGGTAATGCCAAATTGGGCTAAAATCTTTTCGGCGGTAGCCGGCATAATCGGCAGAAGGGCTACGCCGATGTGGCGCAAAGCCTCCGCCATCTCATAAAGTAATCCGGAAATATCTTCACCTTTTTTATCTTTCTCCCATGGTTTCTGTTCAGAAATAACCCCGTCTAAAATAGCCGTCAAAATTCTAATTTCATCACATATGTTATCAAATTGATACCTATCAATGGCAACGAGATATTTATTCCAAAAAATGGCGACTGATTTTGCTATATAACTATTATTCGAATTTTTGATATTTGCAATTGCCGGCTCGCGGCCGGTTATTTCATTTTTTATTTGAAATTTTTCCACCATCGTCATGATGCGCGAATTTAAATTACCGATCCCGTTGGCCAATTGCGCGTTAAAAAATTCGGCGATTTTTTCATCAGTCACATCGCCATCGTCATAGGACGGCACCGCCCCGAGCAAATAATACCGCACCGCGTCTGTCCCATACTTGGCGACCAGATCCATCGGGTCGATAACATTGCCGAGCGACTTACTCATCTTTTGTCCGCCGGAAGTGATGAAGCCGTGAATAAAAATTTGTTTCGAGGGCGGGAGCTTGGCCGAGAGCAACATCGCTTGCCACATCGCGGATTGTTGACGCAGATTGTCTTTGCCGGCCATCTGATAACCCGGCCAAAAATCATTAAAAGTTTGGACATCTTCGGGCCAACCCAAAGTGGTGATATAATTCGCGAGCGCGTCAAACCAAACATACATTACTTGTGATTCGTCTCCGGGCACAGCGATCCCCCAAGGCATCTTGGATTTGAGACGCGAAATCGAAAAATCTTGCAGACCGGAAGAGACGAAATTGCGAATCTCGAGCAGGCGATTGGCCGGCACTACAAAATCCGGATGACTATCGTAAAAATCCAAAAGCGGTTGTTGAAATTTCGAAAAACGAAAAAAATAATTTTCTTCATCAATTAAATCGAGTTCGAGATTGGGATGGACAGGGCATTTGCCATCGACGAGCTCCGAATCGGTTTTTTCCAATTCACAGCCAACGCAATATTTAACCTGGTATTGTTTTTTATAAATATCACCGTTCTGCTCACAGCGTTTCCAAAATTCCTGCGCGCCGGTAATATGATGAGCATCGGTAGTGCGAATGAATTTGTTGTAACTCAAATTAAAAGCCGATTTAAGAGCGTCAAATTTAGCCGCGTATTCATCGCAATAGGCCTGCGGATCTTTGCCCTCTTCGATCGCTTTGCGATAAATTTTTACCCCATGTTCGTCGGTGCCGGTATTAAAAATAACCTCGTCACCCAAAAGCATGTGATAACGGGCCAAAACATCAGCTTGGATAAATTCCAAAGCATGACCGATATGGGGCTTGGCATTCACATATGGTAAAGTGGTGGTGAGATAGTATTTCGACATAATAAATCAAAAATAAAAAATCAAATATCCGATATAGAAAAAATCATTTTCGCGGTAACATTAATATTTAAATTTATTTTTGAGATATCACTACAACAAATTCCCCTCTTTCGTCAATTTTTTGCGCTATGATTTCAGCAATGTTACCACGATAAATGGTTTCAAACATTTTAGTTAATTCTCGCCCAACCATGATTTGACAATGAGGATCCAGTACTTCGGATAATTCGGTAATGCACTTCGCGATCCGATGACCGGATTCGTAAAATACCACGGTATGATCTTGGATCGCCACCTCTTTGAAATATTTTTGGCGTTTATTTTTATGAGGCGGGAAACCCATGAAGACAAACTTATCGGTCGCAAAACCGGAAATTGACAACGCTGCAATCACGGCCGATGGACCGGGGATCGGCACAATCGCGATAGCGGGCGCGCTATGCACAAGCGCTTTGATCAAGAGATTGCCGGGATCAGAAATACCTGGTGTGCCGGCATCGGTAACAAGCGCCAAATCACTACCTTGCTCCAATATAGCGACGATATCTTTGACATCTCGAGCAGTACTATGCTGATGATAGCTTTTGGTCGGCTTCTCAATCGCGTAGTGGTCAAGCAGGCGCCTGGTCATGCGGGTATCTTCGCACAATACCAAATCAACGCTTTTTAGCGTTTCGAGTGCTCGTAGTGTAATATCGCCAAAATTGCCGATTGGCGTGGCGACGATATAGAGTTTTCCGGTTGCCATAATGGCTGAATTTTAGTAATGGGCGCCCTCCGTGCGCGCCCATGGTACCCGAAATTAAATTTGTCTTGCCTTGGTCAGGCCGCGAAAAGCCAAGCTTCCGCGACCCCGGGCGTGAGATCGACGCAGATTTCCTTGCCACGATCAGCAAAGACATCGACGATACAGTCACGCTCTTTGTCCCAAGCCAAGCCCTCGGCCCCTTCCTCCCAAACCGTCTCTCCGGTGGCTTCGTTGTGGGTGCCGACTTTGACCCAGCAAAGACCGATGTATTCACTGCGGGTCGTGAAGCCGGGATGGCTTCGCACCAAATAACGGTGGCGCAAGCCAACCATCAAATCACCCTTGTGAAGCGACAAGAAGGTCGCTTTGGAAATCGGAGCCCTTTTCGGTTGCGGGCCACCCTCCATTTTCCGCTCCCGATTCGAGGTTAATAAAAGAACGCCGATTATAGTTTATCATAAATAAAAAAATACGCAACAAAATCGCGTATTTTTTAAAACCCAACCTTAAGCGCTGATGGCTTGGGTCGGACATGAGTCACTCGCCATTTTGATGTTGTCGGCAGTATCGCCCGCCTCATCAAGAACAATCGCTTTGCCGTCGTCTTCCATTTTAAAAACATTGGGACAGAGCGCCACACAGGTGCCACAGCCAATACACTTTTCTTTATCTATTTTAGTTCCCATAGTATTTTTCTTGATAAAATCTTAATAAATCCTCAATTTGAGGAATTGATTGTTTGTTAATCACGCCTACTTTCAGTTTTTTCTGCAAATCTTCGAGTGTTTGCGCGCCTTCCAGCACCGCTTCTTCGATATCATGATCGGTGATATGCAAATCGGCATCGATCACTTTGGCGCCGGCTGTCACCACCCGATCGTGCTGATCGGTATTACGAAAAAAATCATTGACCGCGGCCTGAAGCGCTTTGTCACCCAAGACAGAACAATGAATTTTGCGATCCGGCAACCCTCCCAAACGCGCCAAAATATCTTGCGGTTTGATTTCCAAGGCTTTTTTGACTGACATTCCGTCATTTTCTATGATCATTTCCGAAAGCACGCTGGTCGACGCGATAGCGCTACCACATCCAAAAGTTCGCCAACGACAATTTTTTATTTTGTCAGATTTTTTATCCACCCAAATCCACAGCACCATCTCATCACCGCAAGCCGGACTGCCGACCCGACCCAGGCCGTTAAATTCAAACTTCTCTTCCTCTCCATAATGCATGAAATTGCGCGGATTAAAAAAATGATCTTTGACGATATCGGAATAAAGCCAGCCACCGCCATCTTGAGAACGGATATCGACGGGCGCGGACAAATTTTCTTGTTTAATTGATTTATTGGGCATAATATTATTTATAGCGAGCATGTTTTTCACCGGTAATATTGGTCGGGCTCATTTCGCGCAATTGCGCCACTATTGCCGGCAAGTATTTCATCAGGTATTTGATTTCCAACTCCGAATTGCAATGACCGAATGAAAATCTGATACTGCCATGGGCGTATTCGTAGGGCAACCCCAAAGCGGAAAGCACATGCGAGGGCTCGAGCGACTCGGAAGTACACGCCGACCCGGTCGAACACATCACCCCATATTCATCGAGGTAAAGTAACATCGCCTCCCCCTCAACATCGAGAAAAGTGACATTGAGATTGTTGGGTAGGCGCGCCTCGCCAATTTCGGGCCCATTGAGTTTCACATGGGTGATCGAATTCTGAATTTCACTCCACAATTTTTTGGTCAAATCACGCACGCGCGCGCTTTCTTTTTCAGCGTTCTGATGCGCCATTTCAAGCGCTCGAGCCAACCCGACGATACCGGGAACATTTTCCGTGCCGGCGCGCAGACGGCGTTCTTGTCCCCCGCCCACAATCAATGGCGACACCTTGACCCCGCGACGCACATATAATACCCCCGCTCCTTTGGGACCGTAAATTTTACTGCCATTGATCGTCATCAAATCAACATGTAGTTTTTCAACATCCAGACTCAAATATCCGGCCGCCTGACAAGCATCGCTATGAAAATACGGATACGGTGTATTATTGGCTTGACGATATTTCAAAAGCGCTCGTCCAATCTCGGCAATCGGCTCAATCGTGCCGATTTCATTATTGGCATACATGATAGAGATCAATACTGTATCAGGGCGAATTGCTTGAATTACTGCGTGCGGGTCAATTTGACCATCCTTGTCCACTTTTAAATAAGTAATTTCCCAGCCTTGTTTTTTTAGGTCGTCAAGAGCGTGCAGGACAGCATGATGCTCGATGGGTGTCGAAACAATATGCTTGCCTTTGGTGGAATGCGCCCGCGCTACGCCAAAAATCGCCAAATTATCTGATTCGGTGCCCCCGCCGGTAAAAATAATATTTTCCGGAAGCGCGTGAAAAATGCTCGCCGCTGATCGACGCGCGTCATTAACCGCGCCATTAGCTTCGCGCCCTTTGCGATAAAGCGAGGACGGATTGCCAAAATTTTTGGTAAAATACGGCATCATCGACTCTAAAACGCGCGGATCCACATAGGTCGTCGCCGCGTGATCGAGATAAATACTTTTAATTTTCTTTGGTTTGGCCAACATATTACAGGTCGCTTAATTTAATTTTTGCCAACATGGAATTAAGCGCGTCGTTAACTTTCAAAACCTTGCCTTTAAGCGCGCAATTTTTTGATTTGGAACATAAAAATTTCTTCTGACAACACGGCAAAAGCTCGCAAGCATTCTCGGTAACCGCGATAATTTTACCCAAAGATAATTTTTTTGGCGAAATCAATAAACTATAACCGCCATTGACGCCTTTGCCGGCACTGATCAATTTAGCTTGCCGAAGTTTGCGCGCGATTTTTTGCAAAAATAAAAATGACGCGCCGATTTCTTCGGAAACATCTTTTAGGCTGGTGTCTTTATTTGATTTTGACAAGACGCGCAACATCTGGACAGCGTATTCGGTCTCGCGACGCAGTGACAACATATTAAAACGGCAATGTTAAATTGATCTTATTGGCCATGGAATGATCGGATGAATTTTTGACCGGTTCAAAATTCACGGCAAAAGGAATTTCTTCTCCTTTTAAATTTTTATAAAACAATTGTTTGTTGGCTCGGCCAAAATCGTAAATTTCCTTGGTTATTTTGACATCCATTTCACAATATTTCTTGATCTCATCGATTTTTCCCTCGCGATACCAGCGAATGGCCTGAAGCCCGTCAGCGCTCTTTTGCACCCCATCCAGGGTGGCTTGAGCCAAGTCATCGAGCTTTAATCGAAAGCCGAGAGCCTCCTTCACGCATTTCATGATATCCAGATGGGGTATCTGGTCCAGATGCCCGAGATAATAATTGTGTAAAATCGGCAAATCGAAATGCTCGCTATTGTACCCGATGATGCGATCGGCGCGCTCAAGTATCGGCCAAAGTTTCGTCAATTCGTGTTCGGTAAAGCTTTGATAAACATCGGTGGCATAGCTATAAATCGAAACTACGGAAATTTTAAATTTTTTAAAATCATTGTCCACTTCCGCGAAGGTATTTTGCGTTTCAATGTCAAAGACGATTTCATTCATAGTTTGTTAATTACTACTAATATAGTATGATATAGGTTGAATTTTGTCAAGCCGGGTAAAATCAAGATTCTGTTCAATCTTTTCTATGACCAAAGGCTTCGCTTTGGTCTCGGGGTGTTTGGCCACAAACAAACTGCAGCAATCCTCGTAGGGACGGTGGGAAATATCCAGTGTTTTGATAGCGCGAGCGCGATTAATTATCTCTCGTTTATTGGTCCCGACCAGTGGCGACAGCTTGAGCATGGCGGAAGCGCTTTGAATCGCGCTCATATTTTCCAAAGTTTGCGAAGCCACCTGACCCAGACTATCCCCCGTGACCAAAGCCAGGCATTTTTCGTTTTGCGCGATCTTTTCCGCTATTCGTAAAAATAGGCGACGATTGATAATCATGCGATAACCGGACGGCACTTTCATTACCACTTCTTTTTGCAGATCAGCAAATGGAACAACAAACAAACGCGACCGGCCCTGAAATCGAGCGAGCAGGCGCACTAAATCAAAAATTTTTTCACCAACTGACTCGCTGACGGCGGTTTGATTCATGAAATGGACAAATGCCACTTCCGCCCCCCGTTTCATCATTTCATAAGCGGCCACCGGACTATCAATGCCGCCGGACAAAAGGCACAGCACTTTGCCGGTAGTGCCCACCGGTAAACCACCGGCTCCTTCGATTAAATTTCCATATACTATGGCCCCATCAGACCCGACATTGATATTGATTTCTTGATCAAATTTTTTCAAGTCAACTTTCCAATGATACTTTTCACCTATATACTGGCCGATCGCTCGTTCAATCTCGCCCGAGGTCAACGGATATTTTTTGTCAGAACGATTGGCCGAGACCCGAAAAGTCCGATATTCATCGCCGACCAGTAATTTATCAACAGCTATTTTGATATTTTCGATGCCGGTTTCGCATTTTTCCGCCAGGGCAAAATTGGCCACGCCGGGAAAGCATTTTAAAATATCCAAATCATTCTCGCTTAGATTTTTGAGCCATACTCCCCCCTCGATCCTTTTTACCTCCACACCGGCGAAAGTATTTAATAAATTACTGATCAGGGCGCGATAAAAAAAGGGCTGATTATTGCCTTTGAGAAAAATTTCATCGACATGCAAAATATAATTCATAAGATAATTACCGGAAAAATCACGCGCCGGATGCGCTCCAAGAGTTTATCAAAATTTCGATTATCTTTCAAGCCCTCTTGAAGACAGCCCACGATCCAGCGATCGGGATTGCGGCCGATGAATTCAAAATTCCCCAACAGACCGAAACGAACATTGTAAATAATGTAATTCAACCATGAAAAACCAAGATATTTATTCAAACTTAGAGTAAGCTGATCAACAAAATCGCAAAATTCCCCCTCATACCAATACCCGTGCGCGCGCAAATACTGGCGCGAAAATATTGGTTCGCGATAATCCGGATCACTCGCGATACAGCGAGCGGCCGCCAGCTGTAAATAGGATTTGCGCAGACAGCGTCCGCTTTTGGCACTACCAAGCAAACTACGCAAATAATTAAAATATGCAAATTTAATACAATTGCCGATTACCAATCGTTTATTGGGCGTGGCATAACGCAATCGACCGTCAAGATCACGCCCGTAAAAATAAAAAATACCGAACCTAACCGATAACTTCGGCAAAAGCATGATAGAAAAATACGGGTAGCGAGTTTTTAAATCAGCCACCCTGGCTTTTTGGCGTTTATGAAAAAAACAAGCGAAGATTGATCCGACGAAATAGAAATCAACATCGCTGTCTTGATTCGCTTCATTATACAAATAACTTCCGCCCAAATATACTTTTCCATTATAAAAAATTCTCTGCAATTCACGGTGTATTGTCGAAACATCATCAGCGGAAAACATATCAACTACAATATCAGGACAACCCAAAATAACACCGCGATAATAATACGATACACTCCAAAAGAAATAAAAGAGTTTTTTTGAATATATTTCAAAAGCCATTGAATAACCGCCAAAGCAACAAAAAATGAAACCACAAAACCAACACCCAATGCCCAATAGTCGGCGCCCGCAAAACTGCCGGCTGATTTATAAATATCCAAACAACTGGCCGCGAGCATGGTGGGCACAGCCAAAAGAAAGGAAAACTCAACAATAGTCTGACGATTTAAACCTAAAATTAACCCGCCAACAATGGTGGCGGCGCTACGCGATACTCCTGGAATCATCGCGATTGATTGAAACAAACCGATAATAAATGATTGAAGATAACCAACAGTTTGAATACTGTTAGTATCGGACAGTATCAATAATGCCGGCTCGACTTTGTCTTTCGAAATACTTAACGGACGATTTAAGCGCTGTCCTAAATACCACTCAAAAACTACCAAAAAAACCCCACCCAGAAACAACGCACCCAACACCACCATGGTATTGCCCAATAAAAAATGCTTGATGACGCGGTAAAACGCCAATCCCAAAACTGCGGTGGGCGCGAAAGCGACCGCTAATTTTGCGATCGTTTCCCACTGCCATAATTTTTTCCAATACCAAACCACCACCGCCAAAATCGCGCCCAACTGAATAATAATTTCAAAACTTTTTTGAAACTCATTTGATGGCAGGCGTAATATATCCGCGGTCAAGATCAGATGGCCGGTCGATGAAATCGGCAAAAATTCGGTGATTCCCTCGACCATACCAAAAACAATGGCGTGTAATATTGACATGAATGAAAATTATTTTTTTAAAGTAGTGATCGGACGGCTTTGGGTAATATAAAATTTACCGCCGGCAAACGCCCACTCGATATCGCAAGGAAAACCGTAATGGTTTTCAATTTTTTGACATATTTTGGCCAACGCGATGATTTGCTTTTCGGATAATTTTTGTTTTACGCCTTCGGGTCCCAGTTCGACCCACCCATTAGATTCGCCATCAGCGTTTTTTGATTTTAATTTAACCAATTGCCTCGTCTGCTCGCCAATACTGATATCGATAATATTCAAATCTTTTTTACCGATCACATAACTATCCGGGGTTATTTGCCCCGACACAATCGCCTCGCCCAATCCATAGCCGGCCTCAATTATCATTTGGTTGGGGTCTTCGGTAACCGGATGCACGGTAAACGCGATGCCGGAGATCTCACTTTGGATCATCGCTTGCACCACTACCGCGACCGAGACATCGTGATCAATCAGCTTTTTTTCATGGCGATAAAAAATCGCGCGTGATGTAAATAATGATGACCAACACTCGCGCACACGCACAATCAAATCCTTCTTAGAAGTATTGAGATATGTTTCGAGCTCACCCGCCCAACTCGCCACCGCGCCATCTTCGGCGGTAGCGCTGCTGCGCACAGCGACTAAACACCTGTCATCCTGAGCAACACGAAGGATCTTTTTATTATCCGAGCTAATCAATTTATCATATGCGTCCAAAATTTCTTTGGCCAAATCTTTGGGAAAAGGACGATCGTGGATGACATCGCGAATCACATTGCTGGCCTTATCGATGGAATTAGTATCGTCGAGACTCACTTCTTTGAGGCGCGCCTTGATTTCTTGGTTTAATCCGGTTTCCGTCAAAAAACGATCAAACGCGCCGGCGAGGATCACAAAACCGGGCGGAACCGGAATTTTCGCCTGCGTCATCTCGCCGAGGCTCGCTCCCTTGCCGCCGGCGATGGCGACATCGGCTTTGGAAATTTGCTTGAAAAATTTGATGTGAGACATAGAGTACATTATATCTAAATTTTCTTTTCTATGCAACACCAAAATCCGAGCTTGGGGGCTCGGATTTCAAGGCTTATTTATCATATCGCCAAGCGTCATCTTCGTCATTATTTTCGACCTTGGTGACCACGCCCGGCTGGATAATCGTCGGTCGGTCGGTCTTTTGATTGGCGGGCTTGGGAGATTGCGACGACGAGAGATTCTTCGTTTCACCTGCCTGCCGGTAGGCAGGGCTCAAAATGACAGCGGTGGATGAATTCGGCTTGGGTAACGAGAGCTTAATCGGCTGGGACATCAGATTGCCGTGATCATCGCGGTTGGGCGTTTGTTCAATTTGTTTGTTCAATGCCTTAGCGGTAGCATCGCGTTGATCGTTTTCTATGCTGGTATCAGATACAAAATTCGATCGTTTATTTTCTTTTTTGACAGCTGACTCACGCGGTTTAAAAGCATCGGCCAGAGAAAGTCCTTTTTGCGCGGTATCCACGAGAACAATCGGCTCGCTAGCACTCACCGGAATATCATTTTGTTTGGGGGCAGGCTTAACGAATTGTTTTTGCGGTTGTTGATTTTTAACAGGCGCTGATGGCGGACGCTGATAAATATTTTTATCTTGCCGTCCGGATTTGACCGGTGGCGGTGAAAAACTAATATTTTTGGGCGTAGAAATATTTTGTGGCGGGCGCGGTTGCGGACTACGCGAAAATGGTGGTCGGGAGGCCGGCGCCGACCGAACGGGCGCCGGTTTATTAAATGACGGCCGTGGCGCCTCGACTCTCGTTGTCGCTGGCTTCGGTACCGATGTCACCGGCGGAAGATTTCCCATGCCATCACCATCTTCATCGTCATCATCCACCCCATCGGTCATTCCACTCCAGCGCGCAATTTTATTTTCAATTTTTTCTTTGGGTACCGCATAGCGTTCGCGCGAAACTTTGATCACTTTTTCGGCGCTATGTTGCGATTGAGAAAAAATCGGCGGCAATGTCATGGCCGAAAATGGTTGGGACGAAATACCGTCGATCATTAATTTCAAAAATACTTGATATTTCGCCAAATTTACAATATCGGTTTCCAAAAATGTGGGGATAAATTCTTTGGCTAAAATCTCGGCATCGGTCGAGCCGACGCGAAACGAAACAATCGTGCCCACATTACCGATGACGGCGGCGAGCACTTCCTCTTCAAGCTGCTCCATGTATTGATGCGCCATGATCAATGCCAAACGGTATTTGCGCGCTTCGGACAAAATATTGGAAAAACTCTCGGTCGCGAAATTCTGAAACTCATCGACATACAAAAAGAAATCTTTGCGATCTTTCTCGGGGGTATCGACGCGCTCCATGGCGGCGAGCTGAATCTTGGTGATCAGCATACCGCCGAGCAAGCGCGAGTTGTCTTCGCCAATGCGTCCTTTGGAAAGATTCATGATGAGGATCTTGCGCGTGTCCATGATCTCGCGAATGTTGATGCGCGATTTGACTTGCGCCACGATATTTCGGATCACTGACGCCGACATAAATTGCCCGATTTTATTTTGGATCGGTGCCACCGCTTCTTGCTTGTAACGATCATTGTAGCCGGCAAACTCCGTGTTCCAAAACGACTTCACAATCGGGTCTTTGAGATTGCCGATCACGCGCCCGCGGTATTCCGGGTCCGCGAGCAAGCGATTGATGCCAAGTAAAGTCGTGCCCGGAAAATCCAGGAGAGCGAGCAAAGTATTATTTAAAATGTATTCCATGCGGGCGCTCCAGACATCAGGCCAGATTTTTTTAAATACGCCCATGAGACCGGAGGCGACCAGGTGTTTTTGCTCGGGACGAATCGTTTCCAAAATATTAAAACCGATCGGGTAGTCCATGTCGGCCGGATTGAAATAGACAACATCGTTGATGCGTTCGGGCGGAATAAAGTCGATGATTTTTTCGGCAAAATCACCATGCGGATCCACCACGCCCACGCCATGACCGGCATAAATATCATTGAGCACCATGTTTTCCAACATGGTGGTCTTGCCCATACCGGTCTTGCCGACGGTATACATGTGACGGCGGCGATCGTCGATTTTGATGCCAAAGCGACGATTCTGATTGCGAAAATTAGTCATGCCAAAATAGTTGATTTCGGAATCAACTTTGACCACCGGTTTCGCCGGCGTTGGATTGTTTGGTGCCTCCTCAACCATATGGGTATATTATACCACTATTCAAACAGCTTGGCCACATCGGATACTGGCGGAAAGACGGGCGCGCGCACGATGGAATGCATACTTCCTCCCCCATCGCCATCGTAGCGCGGAATAATATGATAGTGAATATGCGGAACCGCTTGTCCCGCAACTTCATTGTTATTCAATCCAATATTCATACCAGCCGGTTTCAAAACTTCCTGCACCCGCGCGACCGCGATTTTTAATCCCACGGCTAATTTTTGCCAATCATCACTCGAAATTTCTTCGATATTTTTGGCGTGATTTTTGGGGATCACTACGGTGTGACCCTTCGAACAAGGGTGGATATCCAAAAAGGCCAACACGCTTTCATTTTCAAAAACTTTATGGCACGGAATTTCACCGGCGATGATTTTACAAAATAGGCAATCCATAAAATTTAATTTTAAAAAATTAATTACTTCGCCAAACTATTATATCGCCAAAAATTTTCCAGCGGCCACCTTCTTTATAGGTATAATCATTATAATGAATTTCTTTGGTGTTGGCAACAAAAAAACAGCGATCAACACCGGTAAGAGCGCGCGCTTTGTCCCAAACACTTGGATCGGGGTCAGCCTTCATTTCAGATAGTAATTCCAACAGTTGCGGTTGACCGAAATACTGCTCCATCGGAAAACCCCCGCCCACCACTTGTTTTTGAGAATAATATTCAAGCGGTAAGAGCGTATACGGATCGGCGATCACACATCGCCCACCCTCTTCCCAAACATATTTGGCGGCATTATATTGATCTACGCCGACCGATGGCAAATCCGGACCAAGACTATATGAGGCAGTGATAGCCACAGAAAATATGATGGTGGTTGAAAAAACTACTACTCCCCTGATTGATTGACTGGTAAATTTATCAGAAAATACTCGAACGATTTCTTTGATGCCAAATAATAATAAAACTATCAAAAATATCGCCAACACGCCGTCCAAACGACGACTGATGATCGAGGCGCCGACCAAAATATATCGGCCGATAAAATAAGCGCCCAAAACTCCGACTGACATAATCGCTATCCAATTTTCGGCCACATTTTTGGCGCGCCAAGTTTTGATCCAGCCGAACGCGATTACCGCCCACATACAAACCATAAATACCACTACCCACCATAAATTATGGGTAAATATATTGGAAGTAAAAGATGAAACGGGAATTTGATTGAAAATTATATTACCACCGGTGATATCGTGCGGACGCGGTCCGGTTGACAGATACCATCCGAGCAGATTACCGATGAATTGTTTGACCGACGCTAAAATATTGATATCCTTCGGCCAATTACTGTATTTAACAATTATTTCAACTGCCGGAATTGACACCGCCACCAAAGCCATTAAAATCCCTTTTTTGGCCGAATTAAATTTTTGCAATACATCGACCCGCCCGGTCAAAATCATGAACACCGATAGCCCGACCCAATACAACAGCACATACAATCCGTAACCAAAAATTGAAGCGATCCCTGTCGCCGCTAATACAGTCAACTGTTGCCAACGCCATCTATCGCCTATTTTTATCATCGCCAAAACAAAAAATAACCAGATTACCAATCCGAAACTATTGGGCACAGTCACTGCTCCGGCAAATTGTAAAGCAAACGGCAACGCCGAAAGCCAGACTAAAAACAATGATTCTTTTTTGGTAAAATTTAGCGCGCGCCCCAGCTCAAATAATAAAACCGGAATAAATAGTGACCATACTATCGGCATGAACCATTTTACTATACTGATCAAATCAAAATTGAAAACCCGAACCAATACCGCGCTCACGGCCCAAAAATTACTATAAAAAACATTTCCCGGGGCAGTAGTCAAAAATAACGGCTTGGTCACATCGGGCGAAGCAATCTCAATCGGTAACTCTCTAACCATGCGCACCTCGGTGGCCAGATGACGCCACTGGTCGGCACCATAAAACAATTGATGAGACAGGGGTAAATAACTGTGCTGTAAAAATAAATATCCGGCCAGTAAAACCAAAAGTGTTTTAACGCTTAATCGCGTAAAAATCAAAAAACCCGCGATAACAGTCGCCCCGAAAAATACATATATATATGAGGGGGTAATCTCCTGCCATGGTGATAATATTGGCAAAGTCGTTTCGGATCGATGTAATAAATACAGGCCGACCATTATGAGCAAAAATAAAATAATAGCCAACAAAAACCCGGGTGGACGCATGGCGAAATTTTGATTGACAGTATTATTATTAGTCGGCGCCCATTTCAAATGACGCGACCAAATATTTAAGCCGACCAACAATATACCGACAAAAATAAAACCGCCGGTGATCGCTCCCGCGGTTAATTTATAAAACACGCTAATCGCCCCCAAAACAAAAGACGATAGTGATAATATTAGCAAAATCCCCAGCCAACCGGTCCGGCCATTGTCTTCAAAATTAAAAAATTTAACCAAAAATCGTCGAGCGGACAAATTTGATAATATTTTGATGGTTGAAAGCATAACCTTGGTCGGGCTGACAGGACTTGAACCTGCGGCCTCATGCACCCCATGCACGCGCTCTACCAACTGAGCTACAGCCCGATTGCCACATCATCCTATCATGTCCATGATATATTTTCAAGAGCTTCGACTTCTTTTAGCCAAAATTGACATACTCATTCACTTTCCTCGCGCGCGAGCGCTCGGGGATGGTCCTGCGGGACCATAACCCGCTCAATTAAATATCAGCTTGGCCTACCCATTATAATTCCTCACACTCTCTCCCCAAATTGCTCACACCTCCCCGCTTGCGGGGTTACGAGTAATTAGATATGATGTAGTCATATGTCTGATATCACCAATCTCGAACGGATTCCTCCCCAAAATATCGAAGCCGAAATGTCCCTTTTAGGCTCTATTTTGATTGACAAAGACACCATGTTGCGCGTATCAGATATTGTCGGTCCGGAAGATTTTTACAAAGACGGTCATCGCCGCATTTACGAAGTGATTGTCGAGCTTTACGCGAAAAACGAACCGATTGATTTATTGACTTTATCCAATCGCCTCGAAGAAAAAGGAATCCTCGAATCAGTGGGCGGGCGCACTTACCTCGCCACTCTCACCAATGTGGTCGCGACCTCAAGCAATGCTGTGCACTATGCCGAAATCGTGCACCGCAAGGCCACGCGCCGACGCCTGCTCGCCGCTTCGCAAGAAATTACTCGATTGAGCTTTCAAGAGGACGACGGCGATGTGGAAAAAGTGTTAGACGACGCCCAGAAACAAATTTTTGGCGTGTCGCAGGTTTTTATGAAACAGGCGTTCGCGCCCATTCGCAGTGTTTTGGCCGATGCTTTCGACCGAATCGACGAACTGCATCGCAATAAAGGTCAATTACGAGGCGTGCCGACCGGTTTTACCGATCTCGATAATTTGCTCGCCGGATTGCAAAAATCCGATTTGGTGATTTTGGCGGCTCGTCCCAGTGTGGGCAAAACCTCGCTCGCGCTCGATATCGTGCGCCATGTCGGCACCAAACAAAAAAAGGCGGTGGGTATGTTTTCACTGGAAATGAGCAAAGAACAATTGGTGGATAAATTACTTTGCGCCGAAGCCGGCATCGATCTGTGGCGCATGCGCACCGGTCGGCTTTCTGATCGACCTGAATCCGACGATTTTCCCCGCATCGGCCACGCGATGGGCACACTGTCGGAAGCGCCGATTTTTATCGACGACACCCCCAATGTCAATGTCATGCAAATACGCACTAAAGCGCGTCGCCTGCAAATGGAGCATGGGCTCGGACTAATCGTAATCGATTATTTACAGCTGATGGAATCGCGCGGAAAAAATAAGGAGGAAAATCGCGTGCAAGAGGTCGCGGAAATCACGCGCGGACTAAAAGGCATCGCGCGCGAGCTTAATGTGCCCGTGCTCGCCTTGTCACAGCTATCGCGCGCGGTCGAGCAGAGCAAACCGGCCATTCCGAAATTATCTCACTTGCGCGAGTCGGGGTCTATCGAACAAGACGCGGATGTGGTATTATTTATCTACCGTAAATCAGCCGATCGCAATTACCGCGTCGAAGATATTCCGCCCGATGAACGCTTTTTGGCGGAAATTCACATCGCCAAACACCGCAACGGACCAACCGGTTTGGTAAAATTGATTTTTAACGAACCGACCACCAGTTTTCGCAGTATGGATAAACAATTTCACACTCCTACTCCCACAGCCAGCGCTCCGGTCGCACCCGCGCTCAAGCCCAAATCCGCTTTTACTAAACCGAATTATTCCGCCACCGCGAGCGCGCCCGATCCGGTTTATTAATAATTCTTAAAAAATTTTAATCATAATCGTATTTTATGTCATTACTCAACAAACTAAAACAGTTTAAAGATTTACGCGAACAAGGAAAAAAAATCCAGGGTGTAATGTCTAAAGAGTCGGTAACTGTGCGTGCGGCCGGCGACAGCGTGGTCTTAACCATGGATGGCAACATGTCGATTACCGGATTATCGATCGCTGATGATTTGCTCAATCCGACCAAAAAAGAAAAACTTCAAACAGCCATTAAAGACGCGCACGCGGACGCAATCAAAAAAATTCAACGCGTGATGGCGAGCAAGATGCAGGAAATGGGCGGGTTGGAAGGATTGGGACTGCCGGGGATGAAATAATTGAGATTTTAAATAAGATAGTTCTGAGACGCTTGAATTTTTCGAAAAATTCACTGCGTCGAAGAATTATCTTATTTAAAATCGATAACTATGTACTCCCGGACAATCACCAACCTCATCCACGCCCTAAAAAAACTACCATCGGTTGGCGAACGCACTGCTGAACGGTATGTCTTTAGTTTGCTCAAAGGCGGCAAGGGTGAAGTCAATGAATTAAAATCCGCCTTGGATGAATTGCTCAAAAATACCAAAAGTTGTGAAATTTGTTGGAATTTCGCGGATACATCGCCTTGTCATACTTGCAAAGACTCGAAGCGCGACCACACTATCGTTTGTGTAGTCGCTGATCCCCAAGATGTGCCGGCGATAGAAAAATCCGGCGCTCATCGCGGAGTTTATCATGTGCTCCGCGGAGTGATTGAGATCGCCGATGAAGAAAATTTTTTAAAAACAAAAATTCGCGAGCTGCTCAAACGCGCGCATCCGAGCGCCAAAACAACTATTCAAGAAATCATCTTGGCTCTTAATCCGGATTTACCCGGTGAAACCACCGCGATGTATCTGGAAAAAACGATCAAAAAAATCAATCCAAAAATTATTGTCACTCGCCTCGCCCGCGGACTGCCGATGGGATCCGATCTCCAATACGCCGACGAGATCACCCTCGCTTCCGCGCTCAAAAACCGAAAATAAAAAAACGGAGTAGAATATTTTTTTCATTGTATTCTACTCCGTTTTTTTATTTTATAACTAAGCGATCTTCACTTCCGTAAATCTCTGGCGCTGGCCATGAGCTTTGTGATAACGAATTTTATTTTTGAATTTTTCTACCAGTAAGGTGCGGTTTTTTCCTTGTTTGACGATAGTGGCTTCCACTTTTACACCCGCTAAATACGGCGTGCCGACTTTGGCATCAGAACCGTCGTCTTTGGCGGTCATCAAAACCTGGTCAAAAGCGAATTTCTCACCTTCACTCACAGCCAATTTTTCAACTTTGAGAGTATCGCCGGATTTCACTAAATATTGTTTACCACCGGTAGCAATTACTGCGAACATAAAATTTTAATTAATTACGCATCCACGGTCTAAGATAAACTCCGCGGAATTTCAAATAGTGGTCTAAGTATAGCAAAAACACGATATTTTGTCAATAGGCTTTATTTTACCAAGCAATTCCAACATTATCCCCTATTTTCAACCCTGAATCAGCGATTGTCCCCGAGGCCATTTCCAGCACCATCGTCGAAGGAGCGCGCGCAAAATACGGGGTCAAATCAGCCTCGCTCTTACCGGGCTCGATGGGCACGCCCGGGGCCATATCCACGACAGTTTCACCGTCGAGCCAGATCATATCAAGCGGAAATATCATGTCGCGCATCACCATGGCATGCTGACTGCGGGCATTAAACACAAATAACTTGCCCTCAACACCACCCATATCGCGATAGCGACTCCAACCACGATATTGTTGCGACATTGTTTTGGCAACCAAGACATCATAAATGCGATTACCTATTTTCACTTGAGCCGCATTTAGATGATAGGAGTATAATTTCAAACCCATACCGACAAACAACACGGCGAGCAATACCACGGCGTGCCAACTTTTAAATTTTTTGGCAGTATCAACACTCATAATTTTAAAAATTCTTCTTCGCTTAAAATTTGGACGCCTAATTTTTGCGCTTTGATCAATTTGCTGCCCGGATTCGCGCCGGCGATCACGGCGGTGGTTTTTGGGGAAACTGATTCGGAAACATCGCCACCGAGCGACTTGATTTTGGCCTTGGCATCATCACGAGACATCGACGCGAGCGTGCCGGTCAAAACAAATGTCTGACCACTCAAACTACAACCCTTCAAGCTCTTGGCTTCCTGTTTTTTTATGACCACACCATTGGCCAACAAATTTTCGACAAATTTATGATTATTGTTATTATTAAAATACTCTTTTATCGACACGGCCACTTTTTCACCCACACCGTAAATACCCACCAGTTCCTCGCTGCTCGCGCGCATCAATTTTTCAATTGAACCAAAATGCTCAGCCAAATCTTCGGCTGTTTCCTCGCCGACATTGCGGATCCCGAGAGCGTTGATAAATCGAGATAATGATACCTGTCTGGCCTGAGCAATCGCCTCCACCAGATTACGCGCGCTGGTTTTCGCGAATCGATCGAGCGGCTCGAGATCGCCCGCGGTGAGCGCAAATAAATCCGAAGCATCTTTAATCAAACCTTCATTTAATAATTGCTCCACGATTTTTTCCCCACAGTGGTCGATATCAAAAGCCTTGCGACTGACAAAATGTATGATGTGCTCCAACTGCTTGGCAAAACAATTTTGATTAAAACAATACAGAGCGACATTGTCGCCATTGCCCTGCTTGCCGACCTCGTGTCCGCAAATCGGACATTTTTTTGGGATCGGAATATGTTTTTCACGACCGGTGCGCAGTTTCTCCAACACGCGAATCACTTTCGGAATAATATCGCCGGCTTTTTCCACCGCGACGGTGTCGCCGATTTTTATCCCCAACCGATCGATCTCGTCGAAATTGTGCAATGTCGCGTGGGTGACCGTGGTGCCGGCCAATTTGACCGGCCGAAGCAAAGCCACCGGCGTGAGCGCGCCGGTGCGCCCCACTTGCACATAAACATCCTCGACGACAGTGGTCGCTTGCTCGGCGGGAAATTTCCATGCAATCGCCCAACGCGGAGACTTACCGGTAAACCCAAGCGCGTCCTGATATTTGCGTTCGTTGACCTTGATCACCACGCCATCGATCCAATATGGCTCGCTGTCTTTTTTCTTTTGCCACTTCTCCCAAAAACGCGTAATTTCCGACAGGTCATTACACAGCTCGCGATTTTTGTTTACCTTAAAACCCAAATGCTCCAACTTTTCCAATTCGGCTTTTTGAGTGGCCGGAATTTCACCGGCGGAGATATCATAAATATAAGCGTCTAAATTGCGCCTGGCCACCACCGCGCTATCGAGCTGACGAATGGTTCCGGCGGCGGCATTGCGCGGATTGGCAAATAGCGGTTCGTTATTTTTTTTTCTTTCTTCGTTGATGCGCGCCAAAGTAGCGCGACTCATCCATACTTCTCCCTCGACGATAATGCTCGCGTCTTCTTTGAGTTTTAGCGGAACTGATTTTATCGTCCGAATATTTTGCGTGACATTTTCACCCACCGCTCCATCTCCACGAGTGGCCGCCAATTTTAACAATCCTTTTTCGTAAGTATAGACGACATGCAAACCATCGATTTTGAGTTCGCATTGATACGACAAATCCGTTGGCCGATGACCCATTTCTTTTTCTAAATAATTTAAAATTTTTTCTTGCCAATCCCCCATATCCTCAACCGAAAAAGCGTCATCAAAACTCCACTGCAAAATCGTGTGCGTAACTTTTTCAAATTTATCCAGTGGCGCGCTCCCGATGCGACGAGTGGGACTATCGGGCGAGATGATTTCCGGATATTTCGCTTCGATCCGGCGCAACTCGTCCATGAGGCCGTCATACATGGCATCGGTCACTTCGGGATCATTGAGCACATGATAACGATAGCGCAAATCATCGATCTGCGCGCGCAATTTTTCCACGCGATTTTGTATTTCCAAAGAAACCATACTACTTTAAAAACTGCAAATACCAATGAATAATATTTTTACCAAAATACATGGCAATAAATGTGCCAATCGCCAAAAATGTCCCAAAGGGAATCGCGCTTTTGGCCTTGGCTTTGGCGGTGGCAAGCAACCAAACCGAACAAAGCGCGCCGGTAAGATACGCGATGCTCATCGCCACGACCACTCCGGACCAACCAAGCCAGATCCCCATCAATACGCCGAGACGGACATCACCGCCGCCGATCCACCGGCCGCGAGACACTAAATATTGAATACCGAAAAAACCGCCCGCGATCGTCGCGCCGATCACCATATTGTCTACCGAAAATCCAAGCAAATAATAATTGATCAAAAATCCGGCTATGACGCCAAACCAAACCAGATCCGTGATAACTTCTTGGTATAAATAGTCGTAAACAAAAATAACCAGCAAAAGGGTGACAAAAACCACATCGCGCGCCCACAGATAAAAAACAAACGATGGCGTGACACACACATGATACCACGCGACAAAAACAAACAAAGCTCCGGTGACAAACTCGACCAAAGGATAGCGCCAAGGAATGTGCTTGAAACAACTGCGACATCTCCCCCGCAAAAAAATATAACTAACCAACGGGATATTATCATACCATGAGAGCTGATGGTGGCAATGAAAACAAACACTGCGGTTCGCCGTGATGATACGAATGTTTTCCCGCCGGCGCCAAATCCACGAATTTAAAAAACTGCCCAAAATCAACCCCATCAAAAAAATCCAAACATAAGAAAACCACCCGAGTATTGAATAATATGAATACAACACTTCCGCCATATTTTGAAAATTGAGTATATGATACCCGCTTATTATATCAAATATTTACTAATATTTCAAATACCTAAAAACAAAAACCACTCCAGTCCCGAATTCTCGGAGTGAAGTGGTTTCCCGAAATATAATTATTGAATTCCGGCCGGAGATAAGGTGATAGCGCCATCCAAACCATTGACATTGCCCTCGAGAGCGGCAACTACTGAGTATGAGCTGGAAGCGGCAGTATAGATATAGGTGCCGGTGGACGGATCTTTCGGAACCAGGCCCATATAAGCATTCGCGCCACAAGTGGCATCGAACCCTTCATTGTCCAAGCATTTAGCACCAGCGTCCACACCCAAAGACAGCCCGGAACCAGTCGGATAAGCATTGTTATCCGTGTAATATAGCTCCAAAGCGGTTTGGACTTGCTTGAGATCGGCGAGTCTTTTGGAATCACGAGCCTTTAAGCGCGCTTGTCCCAAAGCGACCACAGCAAGAGTGGACAACAAACCGATAATGGCGATGACCACCAATAATTCGATTAAAGTAAAACCTTTCTTATTCATATTCTCACCCCCTTTCGAAATTTTTGCATAATGTATTGTTGCTTGCGCAACCTTATACGATTATTACTATTTTAAATTCAGAATCTTTCGCACTCTATCCACCACTTCCGAGGGTTTGACATGCGCTTTGATGAGATAGTCGGCCGCGCCCACCTCAAGCCCCTTGTCCACATCTTCTTTTTGCCCGAGATTGGTCAAAAGTATCACCGGAATATTCTGAATTTCGCGATCGTTTTTTATTTTTTCCAAAACCGCGAATCCGTCCATCTTGGGCAAAAGAATATCCAACAAAATAATATCCGGTTTTTTCTTTTTGGCCTCGGTAAAAGCTTTCTCGCCATTGTCGGCGGTAACCAATTTAAACCCTTCTATCTCAAACTTTTTTTGATAAATTTGAGAAAGAAAAACATCATCCTCAACTATCAATACGGTTGTGTCGCTATTATTCGTCATAATGTATTTACTCTAAAAAAGCGGGACCCCTTTTTCCCTTAAGAATAATTATACCATATCGCGCAAAGCCAGTCCAATAGATGACGACAGGCGCGGGCCAATCTTGCTCAAAAGCGGACGCAGGCCATCTTGATAAATCACGCGCGCCCACGGATCGCCAACATAGCATTTTATTTTAAATTGATCTGCGAAATACTCGGATAAGTATGGCAAAAGAGACCCGCCGCCGGTCAAAATAATTTTTTCCGGTCGTTTACCCTCATTGACCATCTGATGCAGATACAAATCAAAACCATATCGGATCTCTTTGGTAATAGGCTCCACTACCGGCATAAAAATCTTTAAAAAATCGGCGGATGAAGATAGCTGATCGCTCAACTGCTCCACATAGACCGACAAATCATATTTCACTTGTTCGACCAAATTTTCATCAATACCGAGAGTATCGCGTAAAATCGCGCCGAAACGAGTACCGCCGATCTCTAAGCTATGATGAGTCACGGGCACTCCTTGATCCACGATAAAAAAATTCGTGCGCTCAGCGCCAATGTCCACAATCATAGCGAGGCAATTGTCACGCCCGACAAGCGAACGCGCGAGCGCAGTGGACTCGGGCTCGAGCGCGTCGAGCTTGAGATTGGCGCGTTTAAATACTTGGGAATAAAACACCACGAGCGACCGAGGCACGGCATTGACGAGGACGCGTTGATTTTTGTCTTCTTTGGCACCCGGCAAAATCTGGTAATCAAGCATCATGTCCGATAGAGACATTGGCAATAATTTTTTAACTTCGGCGCGCAAAATTGAATTGAATTCTTCTTTATCGGTCTTGGGAATCGTGACGAGGGTGTGAAAAACAGCCGAGGCCGGCAAACTAACCACGGCGGATTTGGCGGTAGCTTTGCTCTGTTTGTATACAGCCTTCAAAATCCCGGCGTGTTCTTTGACCTGCGCGTCGCTGAAATACATATCCGCAGCCAAGACACTATCCACTCTGACCCGCTCGGTATTTTTGCGCTCCAATAGAGACTGCGCCGTCACCGCGCGAAAAAAATTATCCAACTGCACGGCATTTTTATCCGCCTCGGAAGTATAGCCGTATGTCTGTAATACCGGACGATGTTTGATCTGACGCAACTCGACAAGCTTGACCCCGCCCGCGCCCAAATCAACCCCGAGACCTGATTTTGGTTGAAAGAATAATGACATATGATTTCATTATACCATTTTTCCACCCACTCCGCCACCCACCCTGTTGATAAGTTCAGCGGGTTAGGATATACTATGATGGTAATAATTGAATTTTTTATGCCGATCAAACTATACAATACCATGTCGCGTCAAATCGAAGAATTTAAGCCGATTAAAAAAGGCCGGGTGGGTTTGTATACTTGCGGACCGACGGTATATAATTTCGCGCACATTGGTAATTTGCGCACTTATGTTTTTGAAGATATTTTGAAGCGGGTTTTGAAATTTAACGGCCTCAAAGTGAAACATGTCATGAATATCACTGATGTCGGCCACCTGACCAGCGATGCCGATGAGGGCGATGATAAAATGGAAAAAGGCGCTATTCGCGAAGGTAAAACCGCCTGGCAAATCGCGGATTTTTATACCGAAGCGTTTCGAAGCGACATGCAGGAATTAAATATTGAAGAGCCGGACATCTGGTGCCGAGCGACTGAATATGTCAAGGAACAAATTGGGCTGATCAAAAAATTGGAGAAAAAAGGATTTACTTATCAAACTTTGGATGGAATATATTTTGATACCACCAAACTTGCGGACTACGGCAAGCTGGCCAATCTCAAAAAACAAGATTTACGCGCCGGCGTGCGAGTAGGCGTTGGCGACAAAATCAACCCGGCCGATTTCGCGCTTTGGAAATTTTCTCCACCGCTCGTCAAACGCCAGATGGAATGGGACAGCCCCTGGGGCATCGGTTTCCCGGGTTGGCATGTGGAATGCAGCGCCATGGCGACCAAACATCTTGGCCAGCCTTTTGATATCCATTGCGGCGGTATTGATCATGTGCCGGTTCATCACACCAACGAGATCGCTCAAAGCGAAGCGGCTGAAGGCACAGCATTGGCCAATTACTGGATGCATGGTGAATTTTTGATAATCGCGAATGGAGATAAGATGGCCAAATCCGGTGACAACTTTTTGACTTTGCAGGTCTTAAAAAACAAGAGTTTTGGACCCCTGTCCTATCGCTATCTATTATTGCAAACGCATTACCGCAAGCAATTGATGTTTTCTTGGGACGCGGTCGCGTCGGCTCAAACCGGATTGGAACGATTGGTAAACGCGATCGCGCATATTCCGACTGTCGTCGATGGCGCGCAAGAAAAAAAATTTATTGAGCAGTTCATCTCTCTCATTAATGATGACCTAAATATACCGGAAGCGCTCGGCCTACTCTGGAACGCGCTTAACAAAAAAATAATTGGACAAAAAACAGCCTTTTTGATTGACGAGGTATTGGGGTTGGATTTAAAAAGGCAAATTGCCAGACTTTCAGAGCCAAAATCTGATTTGCCGGATAGCATCAAAATGTTAATCGCCGAACGCGATCGAGCGCGGGCGAATAAAGACTGGCGATTATCCGACGAACTGCGGGAAAAACTCGAGACGCTCGGATATAATGTCAAGGACACCAATGACGGCGCAGTGGTCACATCCAACTTCGTTTCTTAAAAAAATAAATCATATACGAAGCGCCCAAAAGCATCAAGAGTGAAATAACCGCGAATCCGCCCGGAATCATGCCGAAGAAATTGCCGCGAACCCCCACATCGCTCCAAGCCACAAATAGTGTCAGCGGAAAAGTGATTACCGAGATAATCGTCAATGTCTTCATAATCTCGCTGGTGCGCAAAGAAACAAGCGACTCATTGGTCTCATGGAGGGCGTTGATGCTCTCTTTCTGACTCTCGAGCATGTGCCAAATCTCGTTGGTAAACTCGCGCAAATTATTGATATAGGTCTGAAAAGAACCAATATCCAAATCGCGCCCGCTATACATAATGAGGCGTTCGAGCACGGTGCGATGCCCCTGCATGGTGCGTCGAAAGGTGACGATATTGGTCTTGAGGCGTAAAATTTCCTCGGCCATTTGACGACTGGGCAATTGAGAAAATAATTTTTTATCCACCAGATTGATGTCATCGTTGACATGCAAGAGGATCGGAAAAATCCCCTCAAGCAAGCGATTGAGTAATTCAAATAAAATATGCACGGCGGTGCCGGAAAAATATAGCGCGCGTTGATCCTCGTGTTTACGGCATTGATTAAACAACTCCTCAATCACATGTAATTTATCGCTATGCACCGTGATCAGATTATTGCCATTTAGAAAAAAATCCACCTCGGTAAAACCGAGCCGGCGCGTCTCGCGATCAAAAACCGGAAAATGCAATACCACAAAATAATAATTCTCACGCTTCATGATCTTGGGGCGTTGAAACGGAGGCAAACTTTCGGTTACATCCGACTCCAAGAAGCCAAAGCGTTTTTGCACTTCCGCCAATTCTTTTTCCGCTTGCTTGGTGACATTCACCCAAAGCAACCCGTTAAATTGAATTTCTTGAATGTTTTTCATACACTAAAACAATTTGACAATTTTTTAATAATTGTATTATACCACATTTCCATTTATCCACCAAGGATATTTGCGACCGCCGGCCAAATGTGCTATAATTATTACGCTATGAATACCTTAAAAAAAGAAGAAAAAGTTGACTTGCCCGAAGCTACTCGTCCGCTTCCGGAAAGCTTGTTGTCTCCGGCATCACCCGAATCAATCACACCGGAGACCGAACAGCCGATCGAGGACGCGCCCGAAACTACTCCGGGCAAACACAGTACGCGCGCCGAGTCAGGCAAGCCGTCCTTGAAATTGCCTGCGTTCGGCAAACCATCGGCGATCATGCCCAAAATGCGCGACGAAGTGACCGCCAAAATTGAAAAACTCATGTCCGAAGACTTGCTTGAATCTTACGAAAAGCTGTCTCCTGTCGCCAAACAAGAGTTTAAGCTCAAAGGAGAAGAAACCGCTGATAAAATTCGTGAATTACTCGAAGCTACCAATATAAAAGTGCGTAAAATTTTTCGGCTGATATACGAGTGGCTCAAAATGTTGCCCGGTATTAATAAATTTTTCTTGGAGCAGGAAGCAAAAATCAAAACCGACAAAATTCTATTGCTAAAAAATAAAAAATGAGCGACCTAATTAATTTGCTTGTCGTTTTTAGCGAATGGCTCGGATCCCATCCGACCGTCTTTTTGTTTTTTTTGGGCTTGATCGCGATCATTGGAGCGGTGATGGCGTTACATGTGATTCGTGGTTTTTGGCGCGCTCGCAATAAATCCGGCAAGGCCTTCCATCGCACGATTATCTTGATCAAGGTGCCAAAAGAAAAGAAAAACGAAAATCCAAACATGGCCAATCAGTCGGAAAACATTAATTTAACGCGTGAAGTTATCGCCGTGGCCGATTCGCTGTTTGCCGCCGTTGCCGGACTCAAGCGCGAAAGCGGATTTTTGTCTTGGTTGCGCGGTCGCAATGATCATTTATCATTCGAGATTGTCGCCACCGGTGGAAAAATATCTTTTTATGTGGCCGTGCCGGATAAACTGACCAATTTCGTGGAGCAACAAATCCACGCGCAATATCCGCACGCTGAAATCACCGAAGAGCCTGATTACAATATCTTCAAACCCAATAGCCATATCGTGGGCGCCCATCTGTGGAATAAATTTAAATCGGCTTTTCCTTTCAAAACTTTCAAAAAAATGGAAAGCGACCCCTTGCTGTCACTGCTCAATCCGCTTAGTAAAATTCCCGACGACGAGGGCGCGATGATCCAATACATAGTTCGACCGGCCAGCGCCAAATGGCGTCGGCAAGGCGTGCACATGATTCGCGATATTCGCGAAGGACAAAAATTTGAATATGTCGCTCAGCGCGGCTGGCTGATGCGTGGATTTTATCGCTGGAGAAAAACATTTTTTCCCAAAGACAAAGACGCTTCCAAACAAGGCGGCATTGGCGAATCGTATCACTTGACCCAAATGGAAGAGGAAATGGTCAAAAGTATGGAGGAAAAACTTAGCCACGGCGGACTGGAGCTCAATGTGCGCGTCGTGACGGCGGCCGGCAACAAAGAAAAAGCCATTCTGACTTTGCAAAATATTTTAAACGCTTACGGCCAGTATAATATTTATCGTTATGGCAATTCTTTTGTCGCCAAAGTGCCGAGCCGTCCGAGCAGTCTAATTCGCGAATCGATTTACCGCTCTTTCAATGAACGCAAATACATGGTGGTCAATACCGAGGAGATGGCCTCACTCTGGCACATGCCCAATCCGGGCACCGAGACCCCGCACATCAACTGGCTCGGCGCGCGCAAGGCTCCCCCGCCCACCAATATGCCTACCGAGGGCATCATCTTGGGGCGATCTGTCTATCGCGGCGAAGAAGTAGCCGTGCGCATCAAAAAACCGGATCGCCGGCGCCATGTCTATACCATCGGTAAATCCGGTGTGGGTAAATCGGTCTTTATCCAAAACATGGCGGTGCAAGATGTGATTAACGGCGAAGGCGTGTGTGTCATCGATCCGCACGGGGATTTTGTGGAATATGTTTTACAGCATGTCCCCAAAGAACGCGCCGATGATGTGATCTATTTCAATCCGTCCGATACTGATCGTCCGGTCGGTCTCAACATGCTTGAAGTCAAATCCGAAGAACAAAAAGATTTTGCCACCCAAGAAATGATCGCCATGTTTTATAAAATGGTGACGGACCCGTCAATGATCGGCCCGATGTTTGAGCACAACATGCGCAATGTAATGCTTACCCTCATGTCTGATCTCGAAACTCCCGGCACAATCGCCGAAGTCCCGCGCATGTTCACCGATGACGCCTTTGTCGCCGGTTGGAAAAAGAAACTCAAAGATCCGGTAGTAATGGCCTTTTGGGACAAAGAAATGGCCAAAACATCTGATTTCCACAAATCGGAAATGCTTGGTTATTTGATTTCCAAAGTCGGCCGTTTTGTCGAAAACTCGATGATGCGCAATATTATCGGCCAATCGCATTCCGGATTTAATTTTCGCGAAGTGATGGATAACAAAAAAATATTATTGGTAAATTTGGCCAAAGGTCTCGTGGGTGAGATCAACTCCAACATGCTCGGCATGATCATCGTATCCAAACTCCAAATGGCCGCGATGGAGCGCGCCAGCCTCGCCGAAGACGATCGCCACGATTTTTATTTATACATCGACGAGTTTCAAAATTTCATCACCGATTCGATCGCTACGATTTTGTCTGAAGCGCGCAAATACCGCCTCGATTTAATCATCGCCCACCAATATATGGGACAGCTGGTAGACAATAAAGGAAAGAATACGGTCCGAGACGCGGTGATCGGCAACGCCGGCACGATCGTGACATTTCGCATCGGCCCGGATGATGCCGAGATTTTGCAAAAAGAATTTATGCCGGTATTCAACGCGCACGATCTCATCAATGTCGAGCAATACACCGCCTACATTAAATTGCTTATTGACAATACTGCTTGTAAGCCGTTTAATATGATGACCTTCCCCCCGCAGAAAGGCGACCTCGAGCTGGCCGCCGCCATCAAAGAACTATCTCGCCTCAAATACGGCCGACCGCGCGAAATCGTCGAATCCGAAATTATGGAGCGCTCGCAACTGGGCGCGCCCGCAACGGTAAAAAATGATTTAAGTGAAGCCAGTCTTTAAATTATGCCCACATTATATCGTAAATATCGACCGCAATCTTTTGCGAGTATTACCGGACAACAACACATCATCCAAACCATCACTAACGAAATCGCCACCGGCAAAGTCGCGCAGGCTTATTTGTTTTCGGGCCCGAGAGGAGTGGGCAAAACCACCATCGCCCGACTCCTGGCCAAGGCGGTCAATTGCCAAAATCGTCCGACGGATAAATTCGAGCCTTGCAACGAGTGTTCTTCGTGCAAAGAAATCACCGAGGGACGAAACATCGATGTGATCGAGATTGATGCCGCGTCGCACACCGGCGTGGATGATGTGCGTGAAAATATTGTCGAAAACGCGCAATTTAAACCCACCAAATCCCCTTTCAAAGTATTTATTATCGACGAAGTGCACATGCTTTCGACCAGTTCTTTTAATGCTTTGCTAAAAACCATTGAAGAACCACCCCGGCATGTCATTTTTATTTTAGCCACGACCGAATTACACAAAATATTACCGACTATCGTATCGCGGTGTCAGAGATTCGCTTTTCAAAAAGTGCCGTTTGAACAAATGAAAACACGGCTGATTGAAATTTGCGCGCAAGAAGAAATTGCAGTGGACAAAGCGGTCATCGAACGCGTGATCAATAAAAGCGATGGCTGCCTGCGCGATGCCGAGAGTTTGCTCGGACAAATCATGTCGTTAAATCTCAAAAAAATCGGGGTAGCGGACGCGGAAATGATCTTACCGGTGTCGGACGCCGGTACTGTGATTGGTTTTATCGAGCACATCGTGGCCGGCACGCCGGCGGAGGCCATCAAAATCATCGCGGACAGTGTCGCCGACGGAGTCAATCTCGATGAATTCGCTTTTGACGCGATTGAAATATTGCGCGTTACGATGATTTTGCAAAGCGGACAAAACACGGTAAACACCGATTACAGCGAAGATGTTTTGAAGCGCGTTCGTAAAATTTCTGCAACTTTATCTCCGGCTCGGTTGGTATTTTTTATCGATCGCCTCTTGGCGCGCAAACACGAAATCAAATCCGCGCCCATCCCGCAACTGCCGCTCGAGTTATTGGCGATCGAAATGACCGCTCCGATTGATGCGATAAACGATACGGAAAAAAATGCGACAAAAACGGCAACGCCGGTCGCCCCGGTGACCATTGTTGCCCCGTCCGAATCTCTCCCGCCACCCAAGTCGACATCGATCACATCGTCAATCAAATCGGCAATTTCGTCGATTGCTCACTCGCATCATCCGATCAAAATCTCACTTGATGAAATAAAAATTCGGTGGGACGAGATGATCAAACAACTCGATACCGGCAACCATTCGTTGACTTTTGTATTAAAACTGTGTGACTTGTTATCGACCGATAGTGGCCACCTGAATATTAGCGTCCCCTATTCTTTTCACCAAGAAAAAATCAATGACAAAAAAAATAAGCGCGCGGTTGAAGATTGTTTGGAAAAATTATGCGGTGAACGCATCGCGATCGCCTGCTCGGTGGTATCTGATGGCCAGCCGGCAAAAAATACCTTGGACAATGAATCTATCAATGTCGTCGCGGCCGATTTTGGCGGTGAAGTGGTAAGCGAATAAAAAATCCAATCTATATATCAAATATAAAAAATAATCCGATTTTGATATAATAATTTTTGTGAAAAAAATTTTTTTATTTTTGGCGCTATTATATACTCCGCTTTTTACGAACGCCGCGACCACGACGGTCAATTTGAGTGTCCCTTATACTTCGGAAATTCCCGATGGCCGGTGGATCAAACCATGGAATAACGCCTGTGAGGAAGCCGCAATCGTGATGATCGAGCAATTTTATGCCGGCAATCACGACGCTCGTCTGACGCGTGCCAATGCCAAAAAACTAATGTGGCCCTTATTTGGCATCGAAGAAAAACTGTGGAAAAACAGCGCCGATACTGACGCGGCGAGAACCGCCAAAATAATCAATGATTATACTTCGATGTCCGCTTACATCAAAAGTGACCCCGCTATTGATGATATCATTGCCGAATTAGACGCGGGGCGACCGGTGATTTCTTTTCATTACGGCTATGATTTAAAAAACCCGAATATCCCCTGGCGTCGAGGCGGATCGTCATACCATGTGATGCCGATTACGGGATACGACCCGATAAAAATGGAATTCATTGTTGATGACCCGGGAAACCACCGCTCCGGTCTTGACTATCGCTATCAATATGCTACCATAACGAGCAGTTTACATGATTTTGACCATGCCACCGGTAAAGCCGACGGTCCGGCGCGAGTGCTTTTTACCGCCCCGAAATTAGTGCGGTTGGCCGGTGAAAAAGGCGTGTATTACTTGCAGTATGGCAAGCGCTACGGCATCGACAATCCGCAAGTGTTCAAAAACCACCAATGGCAATGGAATTGGGTGCGCATTGTTTCGAAGGAGTGGCTGGAATCCATCCCTTTGGGCACGACGCGTATTTCTAAATAAGAAATTATTACTCCGAGATCGTCTAATGGTAGGACACGAGACTCTGAATCTCGTTATCTAGGTTCGAATCCTAGTCTCGGAACACAGTTGAATAGGGCCCGATTTCGGCGGCGACTCACTATCGTAGACAAGTTTAAAAAAGCTTGTTATTTTGTAATATTTAGGATAAAATAACAATATGATATAATTAATGTATGGAAAAATACATTGTTCCCAAACCAAACGATAGCTCGTTAGTCGCTCAACTGGTGTGCTTATATAAAGTTTTTAAGGATACTAATTTTTCTGACCAACGTGATTTTGATATCTCTAATGTAGATTGGTTTTATCCTCTTTTAATCTTACCGTTGAGCGCACATATAAACTGTTATAACAGCCGCCATTGTAAGGACGAAAACAATGTCAACCACTCATATTTAAACGCAATAAATTTTCCATATGGAGTTGATAGCGTTTCGGTTTTCCAACAACAAATCCAAGCGCACAAAAGTTATATTCCGATTAGTATTTTGAAAAAAGAAAAAGGGCCGGAGCGAGAAAGATTGGAGTCGCTTTTTTCTATGATGGTGTACAGCGTTTTGGGTTCAGTAGCCGGCGCGCAAAATGCGGTGCATTATCCGATTACAGAACTCGTTACCAACATTTTTGATCACAGCAAACAAGATAAAGGCTTTATCTTTGGACAATTTTATCCCAAGAAAAATTATTTGGATATTTGCATCGTTGACTGTGGGCGCGGATTGGCTAAAACTTATGAAGAGGAGAAAGGATTAAAATTATCCGACGCGGATTCAATAGTGGAAGTTTTGAAAGGTCACTCCACCAAACCAAGCGTGGAGCGCGGTTATGGCGTGCGCACATCAAAAAAAGTAGTTTGTGAATGTTTGGGTGGCGAATTTGTGCTTTTATCTGGTTCGTCTGCCTTAGTGGCAAGTGGTAAAGATCAAAAAATTGTGGACTTACCCGGATTTTATTGGCAAGGCGTTGTTGTCGCGTATCGCATACCAAAACCGCTCGGTCCAGTTGACATTTCTCCTTATTTGGAATAATATACTTTTTCTGGTATACTAAAATTATATGGCTAAACAAGACAAAATAACAATCAATGTGGCCAAGACATTGGCCCCGATCGTGGGATCTCGCGATTTGATGCCGGTTTTGGTCGAAGCGGTAAATAAGGCCGATGCTCAATCGGTTGATTTAGACTTTTCCGAGGTTGAATTTGTTTCTCGTTCGGCTGCTCACGCACTGCTTTTAATGAAAGAAGATTTACAAAGAAAATGGTTGAACAAAAAATACATAACTTTCGTAAATACTATCGAAAATGTACAAGAGATGTTCCGAATAGTGGCAGCCAATCGCGCAGTGCCGAGAAATAGTGAAATAAATATTCAGATTGAAAAAACAGATATTAATGCGTTAGCGAAATGTTCGTGCTAACAACAAAAGACAATCACGGTTGTCTTTTGTTTTTTAATGTAAAAACTTAAAATCGACAATCCTAACAGGGCCACGGTAGGCGAGCAGAATTCCCTCCTCACACCCCTTCCTTCCGCCCGCCCAGTTAATTTGCTTCGCTCGCTCGGAAATGAAAATTAATTTTCATTTCCGAGCGAGCGAAGCAAATATGTGGGTTCACCCCATATTTTCGGTAAAATCCGTTCGTATTTTTTCAAAAGTAGTGAACAAAAAAAACGATGGCTTATCGCCACCGTTTTTTATTTTTAAACTTACAATAATTGATGGTTTTTGGCCGGTTCTTTGACCCCGTGAAATACCACCTGCTTGATGTTGTGCACACCCCACTGCCGGCCATCCAAAAAGCCCGCCATAGCGGCTTCGGCCAGCCAACCGGACCGAATCCAATCAAACAGCCATTCGTGCGTGTAGCGGGGGTTATTTTGCGATATTCCGGCCCCTATGGTCTTTAGCCACAGCCGATTGAAGTCCTCCTGGGACCCCACTGACGGCGCCATCACGATCGGCAGGCCCAGGGCGCTATAAAACACCAATTCGCTCGGTTTGGTCCAAAAAATATCAGTCGAACGCAGGCAAGCATTAAGCTTGGTAAAATAATCTTCTTTGTCCGGTGAAAACAAAATATTTAGATTCTCGCCAAAAACTTTGTTGAGTTTCAGTCGCGCAATCTCTTTTTTGAAATACAAATAAACATCATTGCGCACACCGGCAACCAAATTTAAATTAACTTCTCCTTTAAGTAATTTTTTGCGCAAACTCCGTAAAATATCGGATGCTAAATTTTTTTGCGCTCCGGCTCCACCCACCGCAAAGGTGATGGTCAATGGATGGTGGTGATGAGCATTAATTTTTATTCCTTCGAGAAAATGCTTCACGGTCTCGCCGTATTTATAGCGATAGCGATGCTCGGGATCGAGATTAACGATGCGTTCGGCCAAATCATTTTTAAGAGCGTCTAATTCTCGGCCTAAATTTTCTTCGGGCAAGGGAAAGCCGGTTAAAAAAATATTTTCCGGCTTAACACCGTATAATTTCAACCTCTCCACTACGCGCCGACAGGGAGCCAGATACTTGATCCGGCTTTTATGGGGATGAAGACCGACCCAGGTGCGAGAAATATCCGCGTCGCAAAGCGCGCAATAAATATCATTTTTAAATTTGTGTTCCTCCGCCATGAATGCCACGGTAAAAAAAGTTGTAATCAATGGCACATTTTCAGTGTTTAGATACTCGATTAAATTTTTACCCCAACCAGTATCAATCAGCCGATACATCTGACGCACCTGTAAGCTCGGATTGGACATGTCTCGGCGCGGATAAAACTCGGGAATTTTTTGGATCTGATCATAAAATTTAAAAAGTCGGCGCCCGATCAAGGGAATATTGGTAAATCGAGAAACAAATTCATAAAATTTGCGCGAAGATTCCCAAATGCGCCGATCGCTATTGGGAATACCGGCGTAATTATTGGCTACGATGACTTTACCGGTCGGAGACAAACCGCGCAAAGGATAGGCGGCGCGCTGATGCCCATAGCCCATGTCGACCGTGACGATCCAAGCTTTTTCGATCATACAACCCCTCTTTTGTTAGAAGCAAAAATAAATCCCATGTTTTTATCAAATTTGGATGGAAATATCTGCACCCCAAAACCGTTTTCCCGCAATAATTTTTCCAACACCCTGAAATTTCGTCTCTGACTATCATGATACTCCAAAATTGCGTATTTGAACAGACGATAATCGCTCGGGGTGAGATTTTCGAGCACTTCGTATTCCCCGCCTTCAATATCCATTTTTAAAAGTGATATTTTTTTGACTTTCTCATTTTTACAAAAATCACGCAAAGAAAACGCGTGAACTTTGATGGATGCCGATTCACTGACCGTTGGGCTGTCCGTCAAGGCATGATTATGACTGTCAATAGAAATTCGCAACCATCTATCCCCTGTTTGACCGGCCAACGCGCCGGAAATAACTTTCACACCCGCAATTTTATTATCTTTGAGGTGTTGTTTAAATATTTTCACATTATCAGGCTCGGGCTCGAGCGCAACAATCTCGACTTGGTGGTTGAGCGCCCGACAATATATACTAAAAAATCCAGCGTGAGCGCCAATGTCAAATATTGGGTCGGCGGCGGATTTGATCGCTTCTTCGGCGATGCGATATTCGCGCAACTTAAAAATCTCGCGCATCACGGAAATGTCCGCCTCGTCACGCAAATGCAAGGTAAACTCTGATTTGCCAAATTTTATTTTTGTGGTTTCCATGGGGTATATTTTAGCAAAAAGCGGGTATCTTGACAAATTTGGTATTTTGTGCTATATTCAAGAGTCGCGCGCACGGGGCACGCGAATTTTCCTGGGGAGGAAAAAAATGAAGGTGACATTTTATCAACTGCTTGGGCTCATCCGCTCGCGCGAAGCGAGCGATGATTTCGTCCGCGAGTGCTGGCTCCAAACCAGCGACGAGTGGACGCCCGGAGCCCGAAATTTTTTCGCGGACGAAATGGCCGCTTGTCGGCCGGTTGTCTACGAAGAAATATTCGAACACCGAAAAGCGGCCTAATCGGCCGCCAACACAACGGCGAACCCTGCGGTTCGCCTTTTTTATTCCCATTGTTCCGGGGCCTGGATTCGAACCAGGATAAACGGATTCAAAGCCCGCTGTCTTGCCGTTGGACGACCCCGGAATTTTTACACCTTTAGCTGTCTGCGCATGGCCAGGCCACTGCTCGCTATCGTCAGAAGCAAGACCGCAATTGCCTGGATGCCAAACACATACAGGATATGCGAATTATAATAATTTGTCAAGGAGAACCCGCTCGGAAAAACCACCGTCAAATACGGATCGACCCACTGCAAACCCAGATAAATCAAAGCGATCGTTAGCCCGACCGCCACCAAAGTAAATACCAACGACTCCACCAAATACGGCCCGCGAATAAACCAGGTGCTCGCCCCCACCAGTCTTTTGATGCTTATTTCGATTTTTTGGGAACTGATGGTCACGCGCACGGTATTGAAAATAATAAAAAACGCGATGACCGCGAATAACGCCGACAACCCAAACCCGATGCGCTCGACGCGATTGGTGATATTTTGAATACGACTGATGGCTTCTTCATTGCCATCAAAACTTTTGGCCTCGATAAAATGCTCGTATTCCGGCACATTGATCGCCTCAAAAATTTTCTTGTAGTCACCCGGTTCTTTGGTTTTGATGATCATCGTCGGACCAAACGGATTGGCACCGAGCTCGATGAGCGCCTGCTGAACCTCGGGGCTGGCTTTGTGGCGATTTTGAAACGAACTCAAAACCTCCTCGCGCGTGAGCAATTTCACATCAATCACCTCGGGAAATTCGCTGATATAATTACGCACCTCGCCAATGTCTTTGTCGCCCGCGTCAGCAGCAAAATACAGACTCACATTTACCTGATCTTTTACCAGTCGCACCGCCTCTTTGGTGACATTGTCCACCGCCAGTAAAACATTGACCGACAGGAGCATCAAAACCAACATCAAGATCGTCATAAAAGACAACCCGATATTGCGAGCCATATCTTGAAAAGCGGATTTGATAATGCGCCAAAGTGATAGCATATTAGAGAACATATTTCCCTTCCGCTTGATCCATGGTGATCTCGCCATTGTGGAGCGTGATCACGCGCCGGCGCAGACGATTGACGATCTCGCGGTTGTGGGTAAAAAGTAAAATAGTGGTGCCGACTTCGTTGATTTTTTTCAAAATCTCAATAATTTCCTCGGTGTTGATCGTGTCTAAATTTCCGGTCGGCTCATCGGCGATGATAATCTTGGGGCGATGCACGAGTGACCGCGCGATCGCCACGCGTTGTTGCTCGCCACCGGAAAGTTGAGTCGGATAATGTTTGGCTTTTTTGTGCAAACCAACGATTTCAAGTACTTGGGGAACAACCTGATGAATGTGTTTTTGCGGTTCTCCGGCCACCTCAAGCGCAAACGCCACATTTTCTAAAATGGTTTTTTGCGGCAACAATTTGTAATCCTGAAAAATAACGCCAATCTGCCGACGCAAAAATGGCACTTCGCTAAAACTGATGCGGTCAATATCCCAATCGCCAATCGAAATTTGACCCTTGTCCGGCCGCTCTTCGACAATGAGTAATTTCACGAGAGTAGTCTTGCCGCTCCCGCTCTGACCGATAACCGATAAAAATTCGCCCGGCGCCACATGCAAATTTAGATTGCGCAAAGCAACCGTGCCGGTCGGGTAAATCTTAGTGACATTTTTGAGATTAATCATAAGCAGTAATGATATTATTATACCACACATTCAAAAACAAAAAAAGCCAATCGGCAAGATGGCGCTGTGTATAAATCGAGCCGCCTTCGGGAATCGAACCCGAGACCTACACGTTACGAATGTGTCGCTCTACCAACTGAGCTAAGGCGGCGTTGGAGCTGTATTTATGAAAAAGTTAGAACCCATTTTTACGAAAAATACCGATAACGGCTCGGATCCGACGATTTCACAAATACGACTCGATAGGATAATACTAAAAATAACGCACTAAGTCAACAATGTTTTACTTTCTACCGCCTGTACATACGCACAATAATCGCAATCCGCGCCGGATTTTGGAATTTTATTGCCATTCAAACACTTATGCGCGCCAATAACAGCTTTATCCACCCAAGAATCATCGCCCTTGTAGGCAATTAAAGTGATATCAAATTCCAACTTAGCATCAAACGCCTTGCGGTCGGTTTGGCCATTGCAATAAACAAAATACCCAGTCTTAGACACTTTATATCCATTCCGGCGTAATAGCCACTGGTACACCTCCATTTGGCGCTTATAGCCGCCTTGCCAATCTTTATTAAGCTCGGTAATATCTTCGTCCTTGGATGTGGACTTATAATCCACCACAATATACTCCCCTTTTGAATTTTGCCAGAGATCATCAATAGCGCCGGTGATAACCAAATTGGTTGGCTCGTGTAAATATTGTATGCCTTTAAAATTTTCACGCCAGATATCCAAATCTTTGTGCGCGATTGGCACTGCGTCAACGCCGTAGTGGGTTATCAATGGATGCGCCTGTTTTTTAGCACGGTGGATATCAAATTCCTTCTTGAGCAACTTATCCACAGCCGAATTAAGTGCAAATGGAAATCCGGGCGGTCGGCCCACACCTAAACGACGGTCTAAATAAAAACAACGCGGACACTCTAAAAACAAATCTATCTTGGAACGCGAGAGTTTAAAAGAGTCCAGTGATTTTGGGTCGTATAAATTTTTAGTGCGTTGAGGGGTGTAATATTCGGACATATTATTACTTATCCACAGCCCCTTTTGGCTAATATTAGATAAAATATCAAAATTTTCTATTGACAAGTGCTTGTTTGCAGTATATAATAGCATTACAAAAACCTGTTCTCCGAACTGTCACCGGATGGTGGCGTGGCTGGGTCACCAGTCTAGGAAACAAGGTTGGAAACATCCCCGCAAGGGGTTGTTTTTTATTTAAACAACCATTCATCATCAATGTGTTTGACAATTTATACTTTACCATTTAAAATCCGTCTTAAATTTCGCGTATCCGCGTTCGTTTATAAATGGAATCAATTCAGAATTTGATGGGAATTCCAGACCAAACTCTCTTTCAACATCCTTCAATAAATTTTTACCTAAATTACTTCTATACTTATCGCTAAGACAAATTTTATACCATTGATCCAGATCATCAATGGTGATAATCCCATGGATTTTTTCTCCCCAACCAACTTGCGATAATAAATTATTTATGGCCTCTTTCTCGGAATCTATACAAACCACAACCATTCTATCCGCCGCTATTTCATTCGCCACATCCTCCATTAATTCCGGCGTAAGTGTTAAATGTTTAACTTGAATAGCCAGACCGAAATTTGCCCACATATCCAACCCTCTATCTGCGGCATTGGCGACACCGGCTCTATATAAAGCTGCAGGCAATATTATCTTTGTATTCTTGGCATCAATACCCATCACCATTTTAATAAAGGACTCAAAATCTTTAAGCAGCTGCTTGTCTTCGTTCAAAATTTCAAGTGTTATTTGGGCGCGTAGAGCTCTTACGATAGTAGAAAATAACGCATATACAAGAATTTCATAAATTTTGTCCACACTTCTTTTTAATCCCGGGCTCAACTCAAACAAAGCGACTATCTTTTTTAAATCAAAACTCACCGCTGTTGATTTGTGAATGTAAGTGTTTACATCATGCACCGATGACAGTCTTTCATTTAAGGCATTATAAATATACGCTTCTACGAACCCATTGCGTCGCTTATTGAAAAGACCTAAATCGCGCAGCAACTTGGGCGGCATTGCGTTTGTATCAAAAATATTATCTTGAAATTTTTGACTTGATGTGCAAATTCTGCCAACCAAACGATTGGACACTTCGTCGCGCCATCTTTTTGATACATTGCGATACGATTCCAGATCAAGCAGGTCCCATCGTTTTTTATCTATTCTGTGATGATATAGTAATTCGGCAATTTGGATTGGCTTATACAAATGGACGCGCGACTTGCGGATAATTGTATCTATCGCCTCTTTTGACATTCTAATGTTAGGCATAAATTATTTCAGATTTATTAATTAATGAGCCAACTTTATGTGATTCGTCCCTTGCTGGCTGTTTCATTGCTTCCACCATAGCGCGCGCGACTGCTTGAATTTTTGGAATAACCACACTATTGCCCGCTTGTTTTCTCACTTGTGTATCCGGAACAACAACTCTAAAAGTATCTGGGAATCCTTGCAAACGCAACATTTCTCTTGGTGTAAGTCGTCGCTCTCCGTTCACTGTCAAATAATTATAAGATCCATTGGCTCTCAACGCGCACGAGTAAGGGTGCATCCCGATATTGCCACCTTTATTCTCATGCCAAACAGATGGTTGGGGTGCAGGCTTTTTGCCCTGTTCTTTTAATCTTTCTTGCAATTTTTTCCGAAAACTGTCGCTTAGATAATGTTTTTTATCAATTTTGCCGTCCGGTTCCAAAATATCGGCTAATGTTTTGTTATCCGATCCGCTCTTCGGAAATTCAAAAGGATAATTCTCTTTGAAACCAACTATCATTATCCTTTGTCGTCTTTGTGGCACACCAAAGTCAAGACCGTTAAGCACTTTGTAATGGACATAATACCCTAGATTTTTTAAAGATTCTATAATTATCTTAAATGTGCGCCCCCCGTCATGAGATGTTAACTGTTTTACATTCTCCAGAAGAAAAGCTTTTGGTTGTTTCACCTTTAAAATTCTTTCAACATCAAAAAATAAAGTGCCGCGAGTATCCGCAAATCCACGTTTCTTTCCAATTATACTAAATGCTTGGCAGGGAAAACCGCCAGTTAAAATATCGTGATCCGGTATTTCATCGGCAGAAATTTTCGTGATATCTCCATGTGGTTTATCTCCAAAATTTGCCTCATACATTACTTGGCACGGTTCATCAAATTCAGATGTGAAAACACATTGACCGCCATTGCGTTCAAAAGCGATTCGTATACCGCCAATGCCGGCAAACAAATCAATGAAACGAAAACTTTTACTGCTGGTCGGCGAAGTATCAATCAAATTGTTTCCATAAAAATAAACCTGCTTTGTTTCCGTTAGCAAACTAAACAACGACGCTTGCAATCCTTCGGCCACATATTCGATGTCGGCTAACTTGGTGTTACTGGTTTCACCCAACACGCTATGCGTGGCATTCTTGGCCACTATGAGAAAATCTACGACGTTAACACCCATTAACTGCCCAGCTTCAATAATTCTTTTGACAACTTGCTTATCCTGCTCGCTTGGTCTAACATCCCCGGACGGATGATTGTGTATGAGAATAACACCGGCCGCATGCAACTCTAAACCCAATGCAAAAATATCACGCGGATGAACAATGCTTTTGTCCAGCGTTCCAATGGAAACAATTTCCTTTTTAATTAAGGCATTGCGAGCATTAAGATACAAACAAACGAGGTGTTCTTGTTTTTTATCTTTCAATTCTATCACTAATTTTACCGCGTCTTGCGCAGATAAAACTAAATTGTCCGGCGCATTTTGCTTATCAAACAGTCGTTTCGCCAACGCAATCACCGAAACAATTTGTAATGCCTTTGCTTGCCCAATTCCTTTAATTTCTTTCAGTTCGTCAACCGACACATTTATCAGATTGGTTCCAAATTTTTTTATAATTTTTTGCGCAACGACTTTTACATTCATGCCTTTTGTGCCATTGCCAAGTAAAATCGCCAAAAGTTCGCTATCGGTTAGCGCGTCAGGACCTTTTTCAATATATTTTTCTCGTGGTCGATCAAATTTTGGAGTGTCTTTTAATTTCGCCATATAAAAATTATTTCATTAAGTCATCAATTCCAACACCCAACGCACGCGCGATTCGTTGCGCGGTTTCAACCGTCGGGCTTTGGATTGCGCCGGATTCGATTTTAATAATGGTCGGATGGGCTATATCCGCCATTTTTGAAAGACGATCTTGCGAGAGTCCTTTTTCTTTTCGCAACTTCTTAATGTTTCTGGCGATATTTGGAAGTTTATTTGCCATGTGATATAATAATAGTGATATTGGAATATCTATACCCGCTTATCCACAGGTGTCCACAATATGGGTATATTTTACCAAATTTTAGCCATTCCGTCGTTTACCGAATCGAGCGGGATACCGGAATCGAACCGGCCTCTCATCCTTGGGAAGGACGCATACTACCGATGTACTAATCCCGCATTTGGTTTCAAAGGGGCCTCGATGTGGTCGAAGCCCCTATAAACCCTAAAAACTGTAATAATTATTGATTGGTTGAGCTGGCAGCGGCGGCTTTTTGTTTCTTTAACTCCGCAAACGGATTGTGCACATTGAGATACAAATGAAAATTTGCTTTGTTGACAATCTCGTCAAGATAAGTCGTCAGGGTCGGAAAAGGAAATAAAATGTGACTCGCGCGCACTTGAGGGGTGTCCACTGATTTACCTTTCTCGTCTTTGGTTTTTTCAGTGCGCGTATCGACGAGCTTGATGATATGATAACCATACGATGTCTCTACCAATTCCGGCGACAGCTCGCCTTTTTTCAAAGCAAACGCCGCTTCCTCAAACTGCGGCACCATATCACCTCGGCCAAACCAACCAAGGTCACCGCCATTTTCTTTGGTGCCGTCACTACCGTATTTTTTCGCTTCGGTGGCAAAATCCGCTCCTTTTTTGATTTCATCGAGAACCACTTGCGCCTTGGCACGCATCATTTCGCGCGCTTGATTATTAGTGCCGATCGCTTCGGATAATTTATTTTGCAAAACATACGGTCGAATCACTTTTTTGTCATAAGTATCCATATCCCAGCCATAACGGCGTTTAAGTTCGGTTTCGGCTTCGGCGGTTGTTTTAAATTGCTGAAGCACTTGGCTCTTAATCGCTTCAATATCTTTATCTTCGACCGTTACTTTATTTTGCAAAGCGGCCTGCTTGATCAAAACATTGTTGGCGAGACGCCAAAGCACTTGGTCAGACATTTGTTCCTCGGTCAGACTCGCTCCTTGTCCGCCATTATTTTTGTCAAAATCGCGCATCACATGAATAGCGGCCAAATCCTCGACATAATCGGAGTATAAAACAGTTTTATCACCCACTTTAAACGCCGGAAAACGCAATGCCTTGGCGACGGTCACCGTAAAACGGTCGCTCGCGGCCGCATGATAAACGCGATATGCCGATACACCGACAACAAGCACGAGCGCCGTGATCAGCAATCCGGCAAACCCAAACAAAAATAACTTTACATTTTTCGAAACCTTGCTATCCATTTGATTATCCATAGTAAAAAAATTATCGTCCCGTAAAAAACCGCCACCATTGTAACGGATGGGACAATTTATTAAATTCTAACATTTTCGCGGTTGCTTGTCCAGTGGTGTTTTGATATTCAGTTTGACCATCAATAATAGCGACCTGTTCGCCCGGTTTGACCATATTTAATTCCAGCCGCGCCTTTTGCTCCACAAATGCCGGCGACTGAACATATTTCAAAACCTCCACCGTCTCCAGTTTTTTTGATTCCAATCGATTAACCTCGCTTTGCAAACGCTTGATTTCTTGACCTACTAAATAATCGCGATAATACGCTCGGCCAAAAGCAAAAGCAACTAAAATCAACAAAATTCCGGCCATCAAAATGAACCAGCGCGACCAAAAAAAATTTTTCCACTTGCCTTCGCGATTAGACGGCATAATTAAACTCAAAAATCAAAACCGGATTTTGTTCAAAACAATTATATCACAATTATTTTTTTTCGCCAATATTTATTAACGCTTTTCGCGCCATGTCGTAATCACTCCAAGGAATTTTTTGGCCTTTGGCCACGGCGATATGCGGCTCGGTGCCCTTGGCGGTAATCGCGACTACATCACCGGCTCGAGCCATTTTAACAGCCAATTCGATCGCCTGACCGCGATCAATCTCGATAAATAAATTTTGGCCATCTCGCTTGCCGGCCGTGCGCGCCCCGCCGGCGAGCATCTCCGCGATGGCATGAGGATCTTCGTCAAAACAATTCACATCGGAGACAATCACAATATCGCAAATTTCTCCGGCTATTTGTCCCATTTGACGGCGTTTGCCGATATCGCGCCCGCCTCCGTCCGACCCGATGATCGCGAGCGTGCGCCCATTTACCCCGGCGAGTTGGCGCATCGTGGTAAACAAAGCCGTGTAAGAAATCGGCTCATGCGCGTAATCGACAATAACTTTAAAATTTTGCCCGGCTTCGACAAACTCCATCCGGCCTTCGAGTTTCTTTACCGACGCGAGTCCAACGGCAATTTTTTCCGGTGGAATGTTTTGCGACAATGCCACCGTGATAGCGGCCATCGCGTTATACACATTAAAATCGCCCGGGATATTCAAACGATAATTTTGTCCACCCAAAATAAACTCCACCCCATCGGACAATGGCTTTACACTTTCCGCTTTAAAATTTTTAACGCCATGAATACCGGATCCCGAAACCGAATATGAATATTTATCATCGCTCTCATAATTCAAATAAAATAACGCCTGGCCATCGTCGGCATTGGCAATAACGATTTTTTTAATTATTGAACCAAATAATTTTTTGCGGCTCCCGCGCAAAGACGCGAATAATTTTCCTTTATCGCGCTTGAGGTTGTCAAAACCGCCGTGGCGCTCATTGTGCTCGGTGCCGAGATTGGTAAATACCGCAATATCATAATGAACCCCCAGGTGACGATACTGTAAAATACCCTCCGACGAAGTCTCGATCACCGCGTATTGGCATCCGGCTTTGACCATATCGGCCATCATTTTTTGGATTTGGCCCCGGCCCAGCATCGACATTTTTTTATCATTGAGTACGCGTCGATCGCCAATCTGAAACTCAACCGTGGAAAGAACGCCGACTCTGTATCCGCCGGCCATGAGCGCGGACGCGACAAAGCGACAAGTGGTGGATTTACCCTTGGTGCCGGTGACGCCGATCACAATCATTTTTTTTCCGGGACAACCATAAAACCAATCCGCGAGCATGGGAATAATAAAATGATATATTTTTTTAATTAATTTCATGCTACTTTTTCAAACTCACTTCGTAAACGATCTGCTCGATTTTATTAAGCGCGCCTTTGGCTTGATCAAATTTATTGCGCAGATAGGATGTCAAATCAAACTCCATTAGCTCGCCGATAATTTCTTCGGCGGCAGTTTTGCATTTGGCCACAGTGTCAAACTGACGATTGGTGGCGCTATTGACCGCATAGCGACAAAGCTCTCCCGGCACATCGCATAGCCCGGCCAAAAAAACATCGCTATCGACCGGCATGGCGTCAATTTCGCTCATTTTTCCGGTCATGACAAATTCACAAAATAATTTCGCTTCGACATATTCCTCGAGAGCGGCGCGATACGAACCCTCGTCAAACAATTCATTTTGTCCGGAAAAATCTTGATTTAATTGTTTAAGGATTTTTTCGGCCTCGGCCAAACGCGACCCGGCATCATCGGTCTCGCGGCGGTGCATGGCAAAAATCGCGCGCTTGGCGCAATGGAGCGCGTCACCCGAAAATTTAATCACATCACGGCGTTTTTCCGCGTAATCGAGATACTCTTTTTTGATTTTTTGAATGTAGGTTTTTGATAACATAAAAAATGTTAGAATGAGTTATCCACTGAAAGGGGCTTGATTTCCCCCGATAATTAGTGTAACATATATTCCGCGCGTAGTCCAATGGTAAAAAACCATTGATTTTACGAGAAAACGGGTTGGTAGCTCAGCTGGTAGAGCGGCTCCCTTTTAAGGAGATGGTCCCGGGTTCGAGCCCCGGCCGACCCACCAACAAAAAAATCACCGCGAGGTGATTTTTTTGCGCAAACAATAAACAGCCCTGATAATTCATCAATTATTCGAAACCGGCGAAGAAGTCGAGGAAGCAAACCATTTGAAAGGCGCCTTATCCGCCAAAATATCCTTTAGCCCCGACCAAGGCATAGTAACTACCGATATGCCCGCGACATATGGAGCCACTTGATATTCGGGAAATGAAATCACCAGCCCGTCCGCCGACAAATTAAACATCGCAAAATTTTCATCTTTGGGCTTGGTCCCGGACAAAATATCCTTTTCATCGGTAAATTTACTTTTGGCATTGCGAGTCTCAAGCTCTTGGCGAGAAAAATTGGATAAAGTATCCAAATATTTCGCTTCCGGCTGAAAAATATCCGCAAGCGTAATAATCTTGCCGGTAGTCAAATCAAAATTTAATACCGTCATCGGATGCGAGGGATGAGCGGAACCGGAAATATATTGCTCGCCGCTCATGAGGACGCTGATCAGATTTTTGTCCTGATATTTCAAATCATACGCCCAGGTAAAAGAATTTTTAGCGCCGGAAATATCAATGGCGGACAAAGACTCTTTTTTAAACTGCGCGACGAAATTTTCCACCATCGCCTTGATGGTATCGTTGAATTTCTTTTGCCCATCAGTCGCCGGATTGATTATTTGGGGATAAAACGCGCGAATAGTACCGGAAGCGGTCTCTTCGCTCATATCTAACGAAGCAAACTGAATGACCGCGTCAAGTGGAGCCAGCGCGATTTGCTCGGTTGAAGTGGGGGTGGCAATATTATTTTCGGCGGGCGCCACCGCCGCGCTATCTAAAGCCTGCGGACGCGACACGATTTGATATTTTTGAAAAAACCAAGCACCCCCTAAAGCGACTACTATCAGTAGTACCATCCCCCAGCCGATTTTATTTAACATATACACACTAATTCAGAATTACAAAAATATTAACTAAACCAATGCGCCGGCATTTTTGACAATTTCAAGCCAACTGTCCAATTTGGTCGAAGCCGCGCCCACGAGGACGCCATCAATCGACGGCTGATTAAGATAGTAAGCGGTGGTATTTGGTCGGACACTACCGCCAAACAATACGGCCGGCTCCATATTTGGCAATAAATTTTTCACAATTTTTTTGATGAGTCGATGCATCTTTTCCGCTTCTATGTCGTCGCAGTGCCGACCCTCTTCTCCCGCTCCGGCCCCCTTGCTAATAGCCCATACCGGCTCATAGGCAATGATCAAGGCTACATTCTTGGGCCAAGAAATATTATCGAGAGCGCTACGCAATTGAATCTCCACCACTTCTGCGGTTGTGCCGGCTTCGCGTTCTTTGAGAGTCTCGCCGACGCAAAGCACCGGTGTCAATCCGACCGACAAACAAGCATCCATTTTTTGACGCACTTCATGGTTGGTCTCGTGGAACTGCTGACGGCGTTCGCTGTGGCCGACAAGCGCGTAATCACAACCGGCGGTTTTATACATTGAAGCGGAAATCTCACCGGTATAACCGCCTTTATCCACCCAAAAAACATTTTGCGGCCCCACACCCACTCCCACATCGCGCAATACTTGTCCCGCGGTATAGAGCGAGAGCGTGCTCGGGAATATGGCCATTTTGATTTCATGGCCAAATTTTTTTGCTTCGCCGGCCAGCCCATTGGCCAAAATATTACTCTCGTCAAAATCCAAATACATTTTCCAGTTGGCAAATAAATAAATTTTGTCCTTCATACGCGTGTCATTTTAGTAAATTAATGACGGCTGATTTATCTGCACTGCCGATCACCGCGAGACGCGCCTCGCCCCAGACAAATAATTTTTTGGCAAGACGGGCAACATCGCCGGTGGAAACTTTTTTGATATTTACGAGCACCTGTTCATAAGTCTGAATTTTTTTCGCGAACCAAAATTGTTTGGCGAACCAATCAGCCATCGCGCTACTCTCTTCCATTCCGAGCACCAGGCGACCGGAAAAATTTGATTTGGCTTCACACAGTTCTTTACTTGACACCGGTTTCTCCGCGATCTTTTTTAATTCGTCTTTGATCACCGCGATTGCTTCCGGTAAACGGGCCGGATCAAGCCCGGCTTGAATTTGCACCGTGCCGGCATCGCGAAAACTATTGCCGCTCGCATGCACCATATAACATAATCCGCGTTTATTGCGCACTTCCTCAAATAAACGCGAACTCATGGTGCCGCCCAAAATATTTAATAAAACTGATTGCGCGAAGCGATCCGGGTGATTTTGAGGCAAACCCGGAAATCCGAGTATCAGATGCATCTGATCGAGTTTGCGCTCTTTGGCGCTGGCTCTTTTTTCGGCCGACAAGTTACCAGTCCAAGAAAAAGTATCGAATTGTTTGTGATTAAATTTGTCACCGCGGGTCACTTTGATATTTTCAAAATATTTTAAATCCGTACGCAATTTTGCGGCATTGATATTTCCCGCCACTACGAGCACCATATTGCTCGGTCGATAAGCGCGGTGATAATAATCCAGCAAATCGTCGCGTTTAAGCGCGCGCACACTCTCGACCGTGCCGCCAATGTCAACACCAAGCTGATTGCCGGAGAAGCTAACTTGGTCAAATAGCGAATCAACGCTCATGGTGGGATTGTCCTCATACATGCGCAACTCCTCCACTATCACGCCTTTTTCTTTGGTGATCTCCTGCTCATCGAGCAAAGAGTCAAAAAGCATGTCCGAAAGCATGTCAAAAGCCAGCTCGCTTTGAGCGGAATCGATTTTAATATAATATCCGGTGTGGTCTTTGGATGTAAAAGCGTTGTATTCGGCGCCGGCGGCATCAAGCTCACGCGAGATGGCTTGGGTGTTGGGGCGACGACTGGTGCCCTTAAACATCATGTGCTCGATAAAATGCGACCCGCCGGAAAGCGCCGAAGTCTCGTAGCGCGAGCCGACCGGAAACAGTGCCAACACAGTGATGGCTCGAGTGCCTGAAACCGGCACTGTGATCAAATTGATGCCATTTTTTAATTGAGAAATTTTGTGCATATTTACTTACCCAAAAACAGATCTTTGCAATCTTGCAACTCCGACTCAATGCGCTCAATCCGAGCGCGTGTATTGGGATCAAGCTCGACATTGCGTTCGTTGACCACAACTCGTTTAGCCAAATTGTCGTATTCAACAGCATAATTTTCCGCCCCAAGAATTTTATCCAGGTCCATTTTTAACAACGACAATCTTCCTGTTAATTCTTCGCGCGAAGGCATGGTAAATTCGCCATTGGCATCAAAACCCATATGATAAATATTATGAATTAAATTTAGCTTGTAAATATTTTAATAATTCCGCCATCGCCACCCGCTCTTGCTTCATAGTATCGCGATCGCGCACCGTGACTTTTTTATCTTCGAGACTGTCGAAATCCACCGTCACGCAATAGGGCGTGCCGATTTCATCCTGCCGACGATAGCGCTTGCCGATACTCTGGGTCTCATCATAGTCCACCGAGTAAAGCGCGCGCAGGTCATTGGCCAAATCACGGGCCACCGATGACAACTGTTCTTTTTTGGATAACGGCAACACCGCCACCTGGATCGGAGCGAGGTGTTTGGGAAATTTCATGACAATACGCTTTTCTGATTCACCCTCATCGGCAGTCGGCACATCTTCTTCGTGATAAGCCTCGAGAAGCGCCACGAGTAACATACGATCGATGCCAAAAGTGGGCTCGATCACATGCGGAATAAATTTTTCGTTAGTCACGGGATCGGTGTAGTGCAAATCCTGTCCGCTCACTTTTTCGTGGCGCGACAAATCATAATCAGTGCGATAAGCGATGCCATGCAACTCACCAATCCCAAACGGATATTTGTATTCGATATCCACCGTGCGCTTGCTATAAAAAGCGCGGTCGCCCTCCGAGAGCTCGTGCCACACTAAATTGTCCATATTGATCTGCATGGCGTCTTTCCACCAACGGCGGATTTCACCGAGCCACATCTCAAATACTTTTTCCCAATCTTTGGGGTCGATAAAATATTCAAACTCGCCGATCTCAAACTCACGGGTGCGAAATATAAAATTACCGGGAGTGATTTCATTGCGAAAGCATTTGCCGATTTGAGCAATACCAAACGGCAAGCGCTTGCGCGTGACGCCTAAAACATTCTTAAAATTCACAAACATCCCACCGGCGGTCTCGGGACGCAAATACGCGGTAGTGGCGCTATCTTCATTGGTACCGATAAAAGTCTTAAACATCAGGTTAAAATTCTTTGGCTCAGTCAATCTACCGTCGCAATCCGGACAAGTGACCTCGGACGGCACCAAGACTTTTTCTTTGTCATATTTGGGCTCGATGCCTTTGGCCGCGAGCAAATGATCGACGCGAAACCGATGATGGCACTCCTTACACTCCACGAGCGCGTCTGAAAAATTTTGTAAATGCCCGGAAGCCTCCCAAACGCGCGGGTTCATGATGATGGCGCTGTCCAAGGGCACCATATCATCGCGCTGTTGAACGAAAAATTTCCACCAAAGCGACTTGATGTTTTGTTTGAGCAAATGCCCGAGCGGTCCGTAATCCCAGGTATTGGCGAGACCGCCATAAATTTCCGAACCCGGAAAGATAAATCCCCTTCTTTTACACAGCGACACTATTTTTTCGATATCAGCCATATTGATGAATTTCGAATTTTGAATTTCGAATATTGTAAATTGGAAATTATTTAAAAATTGAAAATTACAAATTAAAAATTTTACACTGTAGTGATTTCCTCCTCTTTCTTCTCGCCTACGGATTTGATTTGATCGTTAAAATCTTTTACCATTTTTTCCAGCTCATCGAGTAATTTAAATTTCTCGTCTTCGCCGATGGATTTCTCTTTTTCTTCCATGATTACCATCTCGCGCGCCTCTTCGCGCACCTTGCGCACCGACACGCGCGCGGATTCGAGTTTTTGATGCAAAACTTTGATGAGCTCGCTACGGCGATCGGCGGTGAGCTCGGGCAAACACAGACGAATAATGCGTCCATCGTTATTGGGGTTGATGCCGATGCCGGATTCGCGAATACTTTTTTCCACGGAGGCCAAAACAGTTTTATCCCACGGCTCCAAAACCAAAGTCTTGGCGTCTTGGACTACAATCGAGGCCACCGCCTTGAGCGGCTGGCGTGTGCCATAAGCCTCAACCAAAATCCCCTCCACTAGTGCCGACGATGCCCGCCCGGTGCGCAAACCCGAAATATCCTGCTTCAAAAAGTCGATCACTTTGGCGAAGTCGCTCTTGAAATCATTAATGTTCAACATATGGATTAGTTATCTAACAAAGTAAAACCTAAAAATAAAATTTTGGTATTGACCGGATGAATGAGCATCGAAGCCGGCACGGTATTAGTCGGCAAGTTTTTGGTCACCCAATTGATGCCGCCGTCCACTGATTTATAAAAAGTGGAACGGACATGAACATTTTTATCACCCAAAATAGTGCCGGTGTAATATATTTCTTTTTGATTTTTTGGATTGATGGCAAAAGCATAGATACTGACATTACCCGGTGGTGTCAGTAATTTGAGCTCGCTCCAGGTAACTCCGGCATCGTCTGATCGCAAAATACCGTATTTGGAAATCCAAAACAGACTGTTGGTCTGGGCCGGATTTAACACCAAACGATAAAATGTTTTGCTGTCGTTATAAGCATTGAGGCCGGCGTTCAAATCAACCCAAGTCACGCCACCGTCATCAGAACGAAATAACCCTTTGCGGTATGCCGCCGCATAGATGCGCTTGGATAACTGCGGATCCGCCACCAAATGCTGGAGGTCAAAACCAAATCGCTTGACAATTTTCCAACTGACTCCGGCATCACTGCTTTGCAAAATATCTCCGCCCACTTCAGCGGCATACAAATAATTACTGTCGCCTTTATCAATCGCGAGCGACACAAACCGTTGGGTTGGTCGTTCCTCGGTATAGACAGTCACCCAAGTGCGCGAACAATCGGTGGATTTATATATATGCGCGTTGTCGGCCGCGTAAAGAGTGCATTTATCTTTGGAGTCGATATCAAAACCGTAAATAAACTTGCCGGCCAAAGCGGAAATTGTTTGCCAGCTATCGCCGTTGTTATAGGTAAAATACATACCCTGCCCGCGCGTGGCCGCATAATAGGCATTGGGATCGGTGGGGTCATTATACAGACGAAAAATTTTTAAACCGGAAATACTGCCCACTCCTTTGGCGGTGGGATAGGCGGTAATCGCCGACCAAGTATCGCCTTTATCGACAGAGCGAAACATACCCATCGGACCCACCGACGAAGATCCGCCACCCAGTGAAATACAACCCGCGCCAAGTAAAACCGTCGCGACCGCGAGCGCCCCCAAAAGAAATATTTTTGACCGCATATAAATTAAATTATTTTTTAATGTTTTAAAATTCGGTAATCAATTCTTCGATAAGCAGACGCGGATTGATATTTTCTCCCATTAATTTTTCCGCGTTCGTGAGCCGATCGATAATCATTGTGATTTTTTGCGCCGGCACCGCGCTATATTTTATCAAATCGCTTTCAGTGCTCTCGCCTTTGCCCGCTGATAATTTTGACAATAAAGCGTCGCGCCATACCATTTGCCAAATTTTAATTACCTCGCGCCAGCGCCCGCGCTTGAGTTGAACATCTTCATCTTTTTTCCCAAATAACTCATCCACTTGCGCGATTTTGACATGAAAAGGGGCGCCGATCATTTGTGATAATCTTTTTAATTCAAAATAATACTGTTGACGCTTGGCGCTATCCTGCCAAAACGCCAGCGCCCTACCCGGCCGGCCCCATGATAATTTGGCCGCTGTATCCGCGGTGTCCTCGTCGCAACCGAGCGCGATCAATCCCGCCCTGATTTCCATACTATCCACGAGAGCAAAATAAAAAAGCTGACAGCGCGAACGAATAGTGGGCAACATCGTCTGTTCATCGGTAGTGAGTAAAAAGAAAATACTTTTTTGGGGCGGCTCTTCGAGAATTTTCAAAAGCGCGTTGGCCGCCGGAATGCTTAATAACTCCGCTTCGTCGATAACGATGATTTGATACCCCCCGCTCCAAGACATATTTTGCAGGCGTTCACGCAAATCACGCGCCTGGACTACACTGATATCTTTGTGTAATTTGTCAGTCTTTTCATCTATCGAACGCGCCAAATAATAATAGTCGGGGTGGGATGAAACGCGTTCCGGCGCAATTTTGATCAGTTTGGCGGCCAAATGCTCGACCAACGCTCGTTTACCCACGCTTTCAACCCCCACCAAACAATAGGCGTGTCCCAAACCGCCATAAACGCTGGCGTTATCAAAAAATTGCTCGATTTTCCGGTGACCGATTAGCATAGTAATATTTTATCAATTTTTTGGATTCTTGGCAATTATTTGGTAGCCATGATACTGCGCTTGTAATTTTCCAGATTTTCCAGAGCAATGCCCGTCCCCTTTGCCACACATAGGCTGGGCTCTTCGGCCACATAAGTCGGCACGCCGGTGGACTGCGCGATCAGCGCGCTCATATTACGCAATTGCGCCGAACCACCGGTCAAAATAATGCCCTTGTCCATAATATCAGCGGAAAGCTCGGGCGGAGTTTTGTGTAAAACATCTTTAATAGCGTCTGTGAGCAGGTCCAAATCATGCTGAATAGCCTCGGTGATATCGTCAGAATTAACGGTAATAATACGAGGCAAACCGGCAATCATATCGCGACCCTTGGTCTCAACGGAAATCGGCTTGTCCATAAACATTGCCGATCCCACCTGAATTTTAATCTCTTCGGCACTGTGTTCACCGATAGCCATATTATATTTATGACGGACATAATCTACGATTGAGCTGTCGAATTTATTGCCGCCGATGCGCACCGAACCCCAGGTCACGATGCCACCCAATGAAATAACGGCGATTTCGGCCTTGCCGGCGCCAATATCGATGACCATATGACCGGCCGCGGCGCCAATCGGAATATCCGCTCCAATGGCGGCCACAATCGGTTGCTTGATAATATAAGCGGCGCGCGCGCCCGCGGCGATAGTGGCGTCGATCACGGCTCGGCGTTCGGTAGAAGTAATGCCGGCCGGCACCGCAATCATCACTTCCGGCCGAAACAAACGCATCCCACCCAAAGCTTTGTTCACAAAATAGCGCAACATTGCTTCGGTAATATGATAATTCGCGATCACTCCTTCTTTGACCGGTTGCTGCGCGCTAATGGTATCGGGTGTGCGCCCGATCATATCTTTGGCCTCCAGTCCGACCGCAAGCACCTTGCCGTCGCCCTTGGACAAAGCCACGACGCTCGGTTCGTTTACTACGATTCCTTTTTTGGAAACATAAACCAAAACATTGTTGGAGCCGAGATCGATGCCGATTTTTTTGATAAACATACTGGATCAAATTACAAGTTCTAAATAAATTTCAAAAACCAAAAATACCGCTCTAAATATCACCACTTGATTTCAAATTTACGATCGGTGGTCAAATCAGTTGGTAAATCATAGCGGTTGTCGCCAAATTTTTCTTTAGCTTCAGGCGGCGTGGCCGACACCACCTTTTTCCCAAAATCCATACCCAGTGTTAATTTCACATTTTCACTGCCCAATTGTTTTTGAACCAAGAGTCCATAATCATTCATTTCAATCATCTTTACGATTGCGGGCGCGGGCACATATTTAAAAGACAAGCGCAAACTTTGACCCGGTGCCACGGTCACAAAAGCGCCAAACCACTGCCGACCATTTTCCACCCCTTGATCAACGGCTAATTTTTCGACTGTTTTTAAACCAATGGTATTTGCCTGCCCGGCCACCAATTTACTGCCCGCCGGCACATACGCGCGGGCGTAAGTTCGATAACGACTGGTGCGCCAATCAATGTTTCCGGAATGTTGATAGGTCATCGAAATTTCCGATTCATAGCCAATCGAAGTGGTGGTCAAACTATATGATAACGATTTCTCGACCGCCAAATCGGTCTTCAGCGCGCCCAAGTTGGCATCGGCCCACAATAAATAATCACCCGCGAATTTTTTCATTTCTCCGGCCCAACCAGAATTAATCAATGATTTCTGCTCTCCGGCATCGGTCGAATAAAAAATGATTTGTTTTTCCGCGATCAATCTCTCGACCAGAGCGAAATATTTTTTCCAGTTTAAAAATGCGTCGTATTTAATTTTTTGCATGAGAGCGCGCGCCAAATCACCCAAAATCAACTTGCGATCACTGTGGGCGATATCATCCTCCTTGTAACCATACTCCACTTGATACTCCAGCTTTTCCACAAAATTATCGCTGTTAAATTCAAGGCCGCCCATTTTTATCGGTCCGGTAACTTTTAAAATCTCCGCGATCACGGTCGGAGTAAGGCCGATCACTCCATCGATGCTATCGGCGGCCAAACCTTTTTCTCGACGATAAAAATCCAGCGCCCGCTCTGACGATGACGCGAAATCCGGCGACCAATTGCTATCGCGAAAATACCATTTTTTCACTTTTAAATATTCACTGATCGGCTGGGGTGGAGGCGGCAAATCAAAATCATCTTGACTGTAATCCAAAATTTCGGTGCCTTCGACTTTCAAAATTTCCGGTCGGCCGCCTTCCATTTTGACTACTCCGTATGACCCGATAAATCCGCCGCCGGGACGCATTTCGGTATTATTTAAAAATAACAATAAATAATGCCTTGTGGCCTTCAGGCCTAAAATATTTTGGATAAGATCATCGGGCGCGGTCGCGATCGCCGGTATTTGTTTTCGCGCTTCGTTAATCACAGTTTCTTGCAAAACGCCATTTTGAAAAAAATAAACTCCGATCGCGCCCAAGACCGCCAATGTTGCTGATATTAATAATAAGATTTTCAATAATTTCATAAATTTAGGTGCGTTTTTTGGCAGACACATTAAAACCAAGATATTTGCCAAACATGAGATGCGTCATGGCGTCAATACACGGCAACGAAGAAAAACAAATCAAAGAAATGGGTAAAAGCGCCCATTGCGCAATCATAAATAAATATTTGTGCGGTGAGTGGCGATCGGGACGACGCGGCATTATGAGCATGCTCATAATGGTCGAAATAAAAAGACCGAGCATGGCCAGGCGCATCAAATTTTCCAAAACAAACGGCGTGTTAAAAAACAAAGCGCTCTGTCGAATGGCATCCGGCGCGACCCAAAGCGGCAAACGGCCGAGAATCGTGATCAAAATCGCGACCACTCCCCAGCTCCACTTGCCTTCCCACTCGTGAAATAATAAAATAAATTTTTTTACGAAGCTGATTTTCGGATGCAGACGAAATTGCCACAACAAATACGGTATATTTTCCACGCCCCAAGCCCAACGCCTCTGCTGATAATAAAGATTGCGCAAGCTGCGCCAAATCTTGTCGTCGCGCACCGTGTCCATTGAAACCGGAATATATAGCGGGGTTACTTCGTAGTCGCCATCGTAATGCAAGTAACATTGAAAATAAATGCGCGAGTCTTCGCTCACGATATTTTTGGCGTGGCCGCCGCAATCCATAATTGCTCGAAAGCTCATGCTATGCGAAGAAAAGGTCACCAGATTATCGAGACGCCCCAAGCTAAAAAGCATCCAAAAGCTGGTGCTAAAGGCCATGATCCGCAAAACTGCCGGCGAATCCCACAAATTATTATTATACAGCGTCACCGGTTGATAAGAGCTCCTGGTCGGACGCGCGTGACTGCAATACATATAAGTAAGATGGGCGAAATACTGGGGATGAACCAAGGTGTCAACATCAAATATCGACGCGATGATATCATCGTAATTCCAACCGTTTTTGTCAGCGTATTTTTTAAATTCAAATTCAGCATAATGAATATTCGATCCTTTGCCGGGAATCTCATCGGGTAAATGATCGGGGTGGGTGTATAAAATCAAATCGGCAAAAACACCGCTAAACTCCGCCGATATTCGTTTTTGCAAAGATTGCCAGTGATCCAACATTCGTCCTTCGCCTGAAATAACAACCAGTAATTTATCGGCCGGTAAGACTGACTTTTTTAAACCAAACAAAGTCGCCGATACCACTTCGTATGATTCATTATAAACCGGTAAAAAAATAACATTGATTTTATCTTTCCACTGCGGTTTGTCCAGCTGTAGCTTCTGATGCCAGTCAATCCGGACGAAACGATGAAATCTGGTCCATGATAAAATCAAATAAAAAGAAAAATATGTCACACGCAAAACCCAATAAACATCAAACACCAAAATAGCATAAATCATCCAAAGAGGCTGAAAAAACGACAATAATATCCCGCCAATCAAAGTAACCCAAACAGACAAAGCGGGTAATGTTTCGTAAATTCGATAGCGCTGATAATCAGAAATCATATTATTCGATGAATTTTTTCCCGATATTGGCCTCGGCGCTGTATTGCGCGCTAATATATTGACCGACCGGTTGAACACTTAATTTATCCAACCATTTTTCTCGGCTGTCATTAACAGCGACAATTGGAATTTGTAAAGCATAAGCCAAGGTATTGGCGACCGTCGCGGCAATCCGCGTCGAGGTAAAGCGCCCCCGACCAACCACAACGGCTAATCCGGAAACATCCGCCAATTTAACATTTTTCTTTTTTAACAACGCTTCCAAACCAGCCAGCACTCCCAATTTTTGCCCAAACTCAAACCACTCGCCGTTCTCCGGCATCCAAACGATAGTGTCATTGCTTGAATTGTCCAACAGTAAACGCATGTTTAATTTAAGTTAAAATTGTCAATCACTAAAATATGTTTCGCCTCAAGCACGCTATATAAAAAACGATCCCCGATCTCCCGTCGATCCTCGAATTCTTTGTCCGTCATTACGGTATAACGAATAGGCGCGCTTACTACTTTTTCAAATTCTTTTACGAGACGCTCCAGCGTGGTTTCTTTGATATCGCCCACCAAAAGCATGTCGGTTTGGCTGTCGCTGGCATTGGAAAAAATACCGGAAAGCAAAAAATAATTTAATTTACCGACTTTATCTTTTAAAATATTGATAAACTCTTGTTCTTCCAGCACTTGCGCCTTGAATAATAAGGCTCTAAGCTCGGGCAAGAGCAAATTCGCTGAATTAAGCTTGTAATAGCGTGATCGCTCCGTGCCGGTGGCTTCCGATCCACCTACTCCTTCCACTGTCGCGATTAATCCCACCCCTTCGAGATTGGCCAATTCACGGCGAATCGTATTTAATTGCAAATCAGCCAGGCGAGAAAGCTCGCGCACAAAAAACGGTTTTTCCGGATGACGAAAAAATATCTGTAGTAACTTGACTCGGGTCTTTGAACCAAAAAAGTGTTCAAGCATATTTTTGATCGATCAATGATTTTATTGAAAATGATATGATAGGAAAAATGCCGTTAACGCGTTTGCGCGCCCGCATCTTATCCACTTTACGCATATCGACGCATATAGTATAATATCTATGAGTTAAAATGTCAAAAATCACTATGGAACATGCTTTGCGCCTCCATGAATTTTTTGTAGAGGGGAAGAATCAACAAAAATCTCATGTGCTTTTGCACATTACGGAGCCGGCCACCGATGAGGAAAGACAAAGGGGCTATTTTTTTGCCGTCTGTGAAATCAACGGCGGCGATACTAAAACCATACTCAAATTACAGGAAATTATTGATCAGATTGAGAATGAGTACTACGAAGCCGTGGACAGCGACAATCCCGACTTACTGTTTGAAGAAACTATCAGTAAAATTAACCCGGCCGGATTTGCTTTGCTCCAAGACACTATTTCGCTCAGTTGCGTCGTTGGTGTGATCAACAAATCCAACATTGTTTTTTCTTTTTACGGCCAGCCGATAATGGCGCTTTTTTATAAAAATAAAAACGGTTTATACCAAAAATTAAATTTGATCGAAGGAGATGCCGACAGCGGGTCAAATTCGCTGTTTGCCCAAGTGGTACAGGGCAAGATTAGTCCGGACGACTTTTTATTTGTCGGCACCCCGCATATCACACAATACTTCGATCTGGACCGATTGGAAAAAATCGTGACCACGAGGCCGGCGCGCCAGAGCGCCGAACATCTCGAACGCGTATTGTCCGAACTGAAAAACGGATTCTCGTTTGGCGGATTGATCATTAATCTTTTCCAATCAGCCAAAATCGTCGAAACCGCCCATTATCACAAACAAAATTTACCCAAAGGAGGATCGGCCAAATCGTTAAACTCTTTTTTTGACACGGAAAAGCAAACCTCAAGTATTTTATCCCCCTCCATGATGCCAAAGATTAACGATAGGCTCAAAGGGATGTTCTCAGGATTTTCCGAAGTAAATCGCGGCACCTCCAAATCAAACTCAACGATCGCAATGCGTCCGCCGGCCGCGGAAATCAACTCCGCTCACGCGCGCTCCCACTATTCAGAAAAAAGAAATCGACAGGCGTTTGCTCAATCGTTGGATGGCGTCGTGATGGCTCGCGCTTTAAAAAAATCAATAGCGCTTTTTGGTAAAATACTATTTTATATCATTGGTTTTATTTGGGCCGTTTTGCTCCGCCTGATAAATACGATCGGTCTTTTATTTTTGATTGTCACCAATTGGCAAAATCGCCGTGGATTGATTTTGGACAATTGGAGACGCGAATGGAAAAATTTTGTCGTTTATTTCAAACAGTTGCCATCAATGACGAAAATAATGCTTTTTTCATCAATTGTCATCGCCATTATTTTTGTGCTTAGCGTCATATATATTCGTCATCAACAAACTCGGGCGATGGCGCGAGCTGATTTCAAAACCGTTTTTGATCAGATTGTCGTCAAAAAAGACGCCGGCGAAAGCGCCTTGATTTACGGCGATGAAATCACCGCGCTATCCCACATCGCGAGCGCGCGCGAGCAATTGGAAAAATTGAAATGCTCGGACAAAGATAATATTGTCGACTGCAACACGATGCATAAGGCATTGGACGATATTGCGACGCGATTGCGCAAAATCATCACTGTCACGCCGCAAATTTTATTTGACTGGAACGAAGCATCCGGTAAAACAAATTTTGAGGGACTGGCCAAAGTGGGGACTAAAATTATTGCTTATAGCCACAACACCTCAACGCTATTTGTCTATGACGCTCTCACTAAAGAAAGCAAAACCGTGCCGGGAATATTGCCGGGTATCGATGGCTTCAGGGCGGCGGCCACCCCCAAAGAAAACGATTATATTTTGTTTGTTTTCAATAAAAATCAATTGGCATTTTTTGACCCGAAAGAATTTTCATTGCGAACCGCCACTGACGCGTTTGCTGATTTGAATAGCGATATCAAAGGTATAGTGATTTACAATCGGCGTTTATATTCGCTTGATCCTGCCAATAATACGATCTACCGTCATGATTCAGTCAAGGGCGGATTCGCTCGGGGTAATAATTGGCTAAAAGATAAATCAGTCGACATAAAAAACGGCAACAGCATCACGATTGATGGCGATTTATTTGTTCAAAAAGCCGACGGAACCATTGTTAAATTCAACGCGGGAGCGATGGCGCAATTTTTCATCCAAGGAATTGACCCCCCGCTGACCAATGGAAATAAAATCTGGACCTATACTGATTTGAATTATCTTTATGTTTTGGATACCGCCGGCAAACGCTTGATTGTTTTAAGTAAAGACGGACGATTAAAAAATCAGCTGATGGCTCCGGAATTGGATAATCCATCCGACACGGTGATTGACGAAGCCAATGGTCGGGCGTATATTTTGAATAACAATAAATTATATCAGATAAATTTGAAGTAATAAAAAAGACCTTCCGAATTACTTGGAAGGTCTTTTTTATTTTATTAAACGATCGACGATTACAGCGATGGCTTTGGGATCGGCGATGGGCAAAATGCGATGAATGTTTTCGCCAAGCACGCGTCCGCGTTGAGGAATCAAAATTAATTCTTTGACCATCTGCACCAGCTTCAATCCCCCGTCCTGACTTTGGTTGAGCGTCCAGGCCGCATCATGTTTTTTAAGAAAATCGGCGTTGGCTTCCTGGTGGCCGGGAGCAGGCGATAATATCGCCGCCTTGGACAACAAAGCCAGCTCGGTAATCGTATTGAACCCGGCCCGCGCCACCACCACATCGGCGGCCGCGTAGGCGTAACGCATCTCTTTGGTAAAAAAATCAAAAACATGATAATTATCAAAAACCTCACTCGCTTTGGACGCTGTCTCCCGAGGCCGATCGCGACCGACCAGATGAATTATTTGCCAATCCTTGGGCCAAGCGGGCAAGGCCTCAATCATAATCTGATTGAGTCGAGCGCTGCCGGTGCCGCCGCCAACCACAAAAACGACCGGCGCGCCGAATTTAAAACCAAAAAAATTTTTTCCTTCCGCCTGAGTAATGCCGGACAGTTGGCGGGCGGGATTACCGAGCCAGATGGTTTTTTTACGAGAAAAGTATTTTAAAGATTGTTCGAGCGCCACGGTCACCTGTTTCGCAAGTGGCGCCATCAATTTATTGGCGAGACCGGGTACGACATCTTGCTGGTGAACCCAAGACGGGATCCCCAAAATCCAACCGGCGCCATGCAATGGCACACTCACAAAACCGCCGGCCGATATCAAAGCCTGCGGTTTTTCTTGCCACAAAAAAATCAAAGACTGAATAAAGGCGTAGAAAATTTTGAGCAAATCAATCAAATTTAAAAAAGAAAAATACCGACGCCACTTGCCGGCGCCCATGATATAATATGGAATATTCAACTCTTCCACCAAAGCTTTTTCCGGACCATCGGCCGTGCCGACCCAGACAAAATCGGCATCGGGAAAACGCGACAAAACCGCCTCACGCACGGCGAGAAGCGGGGTGACGGGTCCGAGAGTGCCCCCGCCGGATAAAACTATCTTTAATGACGACATACTAATAATCTCTTAGTTTCGTCATGATGTCGGATTCAGAAATTCTTTCCAAAGCTTTGGCTTCAATCTGACGAATGCGTTCACGCGTGACGCCAAATTCCTGACCCACTTCTTCGAGAGTATGGGTAACGCCATCAGCCAGCCCAAAACGCATTTCCAGTATTTTTTGTTCGCGCGGAGTGAGATTTTTGACCGCATCCTTGACATAATCGCGTAAAATCTGCAAAGCGGCGCTACGGTCCGGTGAAACATTTTTTACATCTTCGATAAAATCCTGCAGTGAAGTATCATCGTCATCATCACCTACCGAAACCTCCAAAGATACCGTGTCTTGCGATATCTTCATGATGTGCTTGATTTTTTCGACATCTTCGCCCATTTCAGCGGCCAATTCTTCCGGGGCCGGATCGCGGCCCAAATCTTGGGTCAAACGGCGATGAATCTGTTGAAAACGATTGATGGTCTCGACCATGTGCACCGGAATACGAATGGTGCGGCTTTGGTCAGCGAGCGCGCGCGTGATCGCCTGGCGGATCCACCAGGTAGCGTATGTCGAAAATTTGTAACCGCGGCGGTGGTCAAACTTTTTCACCGCGCGAAACAAACCGATATTACCCTCTTGAATCAAATCCAAAAGAGACAAATTTTTTCCGACAAATTTTTTGGCGATCGAAACCACCAAACGCAAATTAGCTTCAATCAGCTTGCGCTCGGCCACCTTATCTCCGCGCTCTTTGCGTTTGGCGAGCGACACTTCTTCTTCGCCCGAAAGCAAAGGAATCTTGCCGATCTCACGCAAATACATCTGAATTGAGTCGCTCGAAATCTCACCTAAATCAAACGGGATATCCATATCCGGCTGTTCGCCTTGAAACTCTTTGAGCATTGATTTATGGCCTTCCTTCACGCCCAACAGATTGCTTTGAGTCTCGACAATCGGCATACCGTTGCGGTCGGCCAAATCCAAAAATCCTTCAAACAAATCCAGGTGATATTCCGGTCTCGAAAAAAGACCATTTAACTCAATCTCGGTGATAAATCCGCGATTGCGCCCCTTGCGCACGAGCGACCAGATCTCATCCAAGGTCGGCTCGCTCACCTCCTCATTGATCAATGACTGTTTGCTTTTTAAATTTTTCTTATCAAAAAATACCGTAGTTTTTTTACCGGCTTTGAATTTAGACCGTCTCTCTTTGACTGATTTGAAAGTTTTTTTGGCCGACTTGGACCTAAAAAATTTAGTCTTTTGTTTTCCGCGGCTTGCGGCCCCGGATTTTTTTACTCCTTTTTTAATTTTTTCGGCTTTCCCCCGCTTTTGAGACATAAATTTTAATTAGATGGATTGTAATTTTTGTATTAATTCCATTACTGTTGATTTTTCGCCTGATTTTTCCGCATTGGCGATGGCCATCTGAATATCCTGCCGATAATTTTTCTTCCACTCATCAGCTAAACTGCGCGCCAAGCCTTGCGCTTCTTTACGCGCTTCGACTATACTTAACTCCGAAAAATCCTTTTCGGCCCGGAGCGAAAGGATATCTATATCATAAGACGCGCCGACACTCAAAACACGCAGGTCGTCTAATGAAATTTTCTTGGTTTCATTATACTGCTTTTCGCTGATTTCGTAAAGGCCGACAAAATCCGTGGCGACAAAATACTCTTTTTGAAGACGGACGCGCGTATCCGGATATAATTCCGGCCATTTCATCAAAAGCGACCACAGCCCCTCGGCCAATACTTGAATCCGGGAATGGGGTGCTTTTTTAACGACATTAACCGCTACTGCTGCGGATTTTTCCAAGCCGGCCGCGACTCGCGCCGGCATGGCCCCTTTATTTTTGATCGCCTTTTTTAATTCTTCGCGTAAAACCGTCGAATCGATATTTAACTGCTCGGACAATCGCCGCAACCAATCATCGCGTTCGACCGCGTAAGTAAGCTTCGCGATTTCGCCAATCAGTATTGTCGAAGCCAATTGTTTTTCATGAGGAACGGATAACTGGTATTTGGATAAAACATTGGTGAAATACCAAGACATGATTTCCTGCGCGTTTTCGACCGCTTGGAACCAAGTATTTTTATCTTTTTTGATGCACTCATCCGCATCCTTGCCCGCGCCCGCCGGAATACTGATCACTTTTACACTCATTCCTTCGGACAAAGCCGCGTCAATACCGCGCTTCATCGCCTCTTGTCCGGCGTTATCGGCATCAAAAGCCATCGCGATATTTCCGGAATACCTTTTCAACAGTTTCACCTGTTCCCCGGTCAGAGCTGTGCCCGAAGAAGCAACGACATTTTTCATTCCGGCTTGATGGCAAGCGATCACATCCATTTGTCCCTCGACTATCACGGCCAAATCACGATGCTTGATCTCCATCTTGGCTTTATCGAGACCATAAAGCACGCGCGACTTGTCATACACCAAAGTCTGGGGCGTATTGACATACTTTCCACCCGAACGATCAGTCTCGACAAGCACGCGCCCGGTAAAACCAACCACACTGCCGTGCGCGTCGCGAATCGGAAACATAATGCGACCGCGAAAACGATCGTAAAAACCTTTGCCCGCAGGCGCGCCTTCTTTTTTGATTGTCAACCCGGACGCGACCAAATCATCGATGGCAAAACCTTTCTTAACTAAATATTGCGTGAGCAGCTCCCATTGATCGGGAATAAAACCGACTTGCCACTCCACAATAGTGGCTGACGAGATTTGTCGATTGGTCAAATACGCGCGCGCTCCGGATGCCGATGGAATTTCGGTCAAAAAGCGATGAAAAAAAACCGCGGCCGCCTGATTGACCTCCACGATCCGATTTTTTTGACTTTTATCAATTTCACTGCGGTAGGTATCGAGTTTGACGCCGGCACGCTCGGCCAGATGACGCAAGGCCTCGGGAAAATCCAACCCCTCGATCTCTTGAACAAACGAAAATATATCTCCGCCTTTACCACAACCAAAACAATGCCAAATTTGTTTTTCGGGATGCACCATGAATGACGGTGACTTTTCGTTATGGAAGGGACAGCGCGCCTTATAATTGGCTCCGGCTTTTTTGAGTTGAATGTATTCGCCGATAACCTGCGCGATATCCAGCCTATCTTTGATTGTCTGTGTGTCGGACATGAGGGCGCGGTGGGTTAAATAATATCACTAATCAGCGATGCTTAAACCGGAGAGGAGTTTGTCAAAATTCGTGGCGTAAGTTTTGGTATCATCCTTGACCGACAAAACATACACATAATTACCTCGGCCCACGATCACATAGCGTTCGGCTTTGTTGCGCGCGCCCTTGGCGAAACTCACGATGATTCCTTTGCGGTCTGATACCAAAACAATATTTTGATAATATTTTAATTTGCGACCGCCAAACGCTTTTTTAACTTCGGCCTCGACAGTGCTACTGACAACGCGCAAGCTAATCGTCTTGTCTTTTTCGTCTTTACCACAGGCAAATAGTTCGACTTGCACCGGCGGATAAACCTGATCGGAATTATTTACAAATACACATTCTTCAGGATAGCGAAATGTAAACGCATATCGTTCGTTGGAATACAATTTGCCGTTGCGAATTTCGGGCGGAACCGTGCTCGTGGATTCATCGCCCTCATCCACGATGATGGCCGGCAATTGATTGGCAAAAATCCGCACCGAAGCAATCACTTTTTCGACTGTGGTCAGAGCGCCGGCGGTGGTGTCGTTTTTTCCGGTAGCAATGTAGGTATAGTGATACTGGTCTTGATCCAAATAATACGCGGCTCCGGGCAGCGCTCCCCGCCAATCGGATTTGGCCACCTTGATGGCGCCACGACCGCCGATACTGACCGACTCGATTTTTCCACCGGGCAAAATTCCGGTTTTATTATTGAGCGCTATCTGACTATCGACCCAGGCGGATAAATCGGTAAATTTATTTTTTATCACCCCGGCGCGAATCTCCACCCCGACAAAATCCGGCGGACACTGCGCGCTCGCGCAATCGGCATTGCCGAGACGAACACTCAAAAAATCATCGGAAGTGCTATCTTGCCTGGTCCAATTGGATGGATAATCAAAACTAATTCCGTATTTTTTATTTTCATAGTGACTCCAACCGGAATTGGTCGAAACGGTGACAACACCACCGGCATCGTTTTGCTTGGTATCGTCAACATAAAGCGAAACTCCCTGACTGGCGCATCCGGCGCCCAAAAATGCTAAAACGCCTAACGCTAAAATATATACGGTTAGTTGATTGCGCATACAAATTTATTGTTGAATTATGTAGGTATATTACAACATAACCATACCCTTGACAAGAGCGCGATTTTGTGTATATCAAAATACAGTTTTGGCTAAAATTGGCCTTATTCGCGTCTGAGCGCCTCAATCGGATCCAAACTCGCCGCTTTTTTGGCGGGATATAGACCAAAAATCAAGCCCACCACGCCGGAAAATCCGACCGCCAAAACAATGGAAGAAATGGGTACAGAAAACACCCACGAAAATTTAAAATAAGTAGCGATAAAATAGATCAACAACGCCAGCAGTACGCCCAAAATAATCCCAACCAATCCCCCGCTCAAAGTGAGCAATACCGCCTCGCTCAAAAATTGCCACAAAATGTCTTTGGATTTGGCGCCCACGGCTTTGCGCAAACCGATTTCAAAAGTTCGTTCGGTGACCGACACATACATAATATTCATGATCCCCACCCCACCCACCGCGAGCGACACACAAACCAGCGCTACGAGCAAGAGTGTCAGTCCATTGACCACGCTCGATAGCATATCGGCCGCCTCTTGCATCGTATTGACCGCAAAATCATCCTTATCGGGATTGGTAATATCATGATTATCGCGAATGATTTCTTTAATATCCTCTACGGTGGAGTCAATCAGCGCGCGATCTTTGGCTTTGGCGATGATGTTGTGATAATAATCAATGCCGAGAATTTTTTTCTGTAATGTCTTGGTCGGCATGAGCACAATGCTGTCCATATCCATACCAAAAGTGGCGCCGCGTTCTTTGGCCACGCCGATCACCCGAAACGCTTTGCCTTTCAGATAAATAGTTTTACCCACCGCGTCATCGTCGCCAAATAAAGTTTTTTTGGTCGCCGAACCCAAAATCCCCACTTGCGCCTGCGCGTCCTCTTCTTCTTTGGTATACATTCGACCGGCAGTAAGCTCAAATTTTTCCACCTCTTGCAAATTGTATCCCTCACCCATGAGCATGGTGATTTTGGTGGTGTCGCCATATTTTACCGCCGCCTGCCCTACTTGCCAGCCATAAGCCGCCACAATATTGGGATGACGAGAAACATCGTCCAAATCTTTTTCATCTAAAGTGGTAATGGTGATCCCCATGCTTTGACCCATGGCGTTTTCGTTGGATGCTTGTTTGGTGGATGGGATTTTCACTTCCACACTGATGGTATTGGGAGAATATATTTCCAACTGCCCCATCACCATGTGATCCAACCCGCGCCCCGCCGCCATGATCGCGATCACGACCGCGATCCCAATACTCACCCCGAGGATCGTCAAAACCGCGCGCGTTTTTTGCGCGAAGAGAGATTTGTAGGCGAGGAGGATGGGGGTGAAATTCATGGGAATTTAAAATTTTCAATTTCTACAATTGCTGGTTCGCAGCCAGTTTTTTAAACAATTTTCAATGCAATAATTTCTAATCTTTCAGACTTGAAGAAATTTTATTAAATATCAAAGTTAATTCGTGTGCTTCTTTCCACAACACTCGCATTTGATTCCTCCTACATTCGTCAGAAATATCGGCAAGCAACTCAATCCAATATTTGGTCTCTTGAATTTCTTTTCTACAAATAAATATTTTATTTCTAAAATCTTTTTTGGAGCTACCAGCATTAGCTTCCCGATAATTTGCCCCGACACTAGTGACGGAACGAATTAGTTGATTGATTATATTACTATTGATTAAGCTAATCGGCATTGTTTTTAAAATATTCAAAACTGCTTTGGCAAATTTTAATGTACGCTCCTCCAAATCATAATTCATAAATTGAATTATTTGGTTATTGTTTGAAAATTAAAAATTACAAATTAAAAATTTTACTCGTACCTCAACGCCTCGATCGGATCGAGCGCCGCCGCCTGACGCGCGGGTGAAATCCCAAACAATAAGCCCACGCCAATGGACACGCCGCAACCCAGCAAAATCGCGCCAAAACTGATAACAAAATCCCAATCATAGCCCATCCCTTGGGCGACTTTGGCGACGATAAACGAAATCAAAATACCGAGCGCGATACCGATGGCGCCACCGACAAAAGTAATCATCACCGTTTCGACCAAAAACTGCTCCACAATATGGCGATTTTTCGCGCCCACGGCCTTGCGCAGTCCGATCTCACGCGTGCGCTCTTGCACGGCCGCGAGCATGATATTCATGATCCCGATTCCGCCGACGATGAGAGCGATCGCCGCCACCGCCACGAGAAAAAATTTGAGCGCGTCGGTAATTTGAGTAATCGCTTCCACGCCCTGCGCCATACTGCGGACATTGAAATCATCGTCGGTTGGATTGTCAATATCATGTCGTTCCCGCAAAACTTGACGCGTGTAATCCATCGCCTCATCCACATTTTCCGGTTTGTCCACTTTGAGCCGCGCGAAACTGATATAATCAATGCCGAGCAAAAGTTTTTGCGCGGTTTTCATCGGCACAAAAACCTGCGTATCCTGATTTTGAAAACCACTGCTCCCCCGTTTTTCCATCACGCCGATGATATTAAAAGTAGTTTTTTTTATTTTAATATTTTTACCTATCGGATCGTCATCACCAAACAAATCGCTCGCCACCTGATAGCCGAGCACTACCACGCGCGCCATGGTTTTGTCCTCTTCGTCGGTAAAAAACCGGCCTTGCCCCACTTTCGCGTCCTCCACCTCAATCAAAGACGCGTTCACGCCGGTAAACGAGCTGTCAACTTCGTTGCCGTCCCAAGTAATAGTGTTCGACCCCTTCACATAGCCGGTGCCGGCGGTAATATGCGGAAAATCTCCGCCGTTTTTGACCACTTTTTCAACATCTTCGGATTTGAGAGTGGTAATCACAATCCCCATCGCCGATGCCGGCGGACCTTTTTCGTCACTTGCACCGGGCAACACTCCAATCAAATCCGAACCCAAACTTTTTACTTGATTCAAAATCAGACTCTGTGCTCCCGCCCCCACCGACATCACCACGATCACCGCCATCACCCCGATAATAATCCCGAGCATCGTCAAAAACGACCGGATTTTGTTGCGACCCAGTACGCGCCAGACGCTGTGGATGTTTTCGAGGATGTTCATAGAAGGCTTGAAAGGCTTAAAATGCCGGAAAGGCTAGAAAAGCTTGACGTTGTTGACGTGACCTTTTGAGCATTTCAAGCCTTTCCGGCCTTTCGGGCTTTTACTTCACCAACTCACTCGCCCCCTTCGCGATCTGCCGATTCGCCACCTTTTCATCGCTCTCCACCACCCCATCGCGAATACGCAAAATGCGTTTGGCATGTTCGGCGGTGTATTTTTCGTGAGTAACGAGAATAATCGTATGGCCTTGTTCGTTTAAGTCCTGCAAAATTTTCATTACCTGCAAACCAGATTTACTATCTAAATTTCCGGTCGGCTCATCGGCAAACAGTACTGCCGGATTATTGACGAGAGCACGCGCGATTGCCACGCGTTGTTTCTCGCCGCCGGATAATTGATTGGTAAAATATTCCAAGCGATGACCAAGCCCCACCGATATCAGGGCGGCCTTGGCCTTTTCACGGCGTTCCTTTTCCGACATTTTGGTGTACACGAGGGGCAATGCGACATTTTCCATCACGGTCGTGCGCGGCAAAAGATTGAACGCTTGAAAAATAAAACCAACGGCGCTACTGCGCATCTCCGCCAGTTCGTCATCGGTCAGCTCGTTCACTTTTTTGCCATCAAAAATATACTCGCCGCAACTGGGCTTGTCCATAAAACTAAGCACATGCATGAGGGTGGATTTGCCCGACCCCGACGGTCCCATGATCGCCACAAATTCACCTTTATCCATCGTAAAATTCAGATCATGAAGCACCGGCGTTTCCACATCGCCGCTCAAGTAGGTTTTACAAAGATTTTTGACTTCGATGAGCATATTGTATAAATTGTCATCCCCGCGCAGGCGGGGATCCAGTCGCCAATCAATAAATTGGATTTAATTCCTCATACAAATCACGCCAGTGTGGATTCATTTCTTCAATAATTCTTATTTTCCATTTTCTATCCCATTTTTTTAGTTGCTTTTCTCTCGTAATAGCATTCTCGACCTCATTGTAACTTTCATAATACACTAAATTGTGAATGCTGTAATTTTTAGTAAATCCATCAACCAAATTATTTTTGTGCTCATAGATTCTGCGAATCAAATTATTTGTGACACCAATATATAATGTACCGTTTCTTTTACTAGCTAAAATGTAAACATTATAATTCCTCCCTAACATAAAATAATACTCTGGATCCCCGCCTGCGCGGGGATGACAATTTAAAGGATTACTTCGTCCCAACAATCACGATGTCACCCTCATTCACTCCGCTCACAATCTCCACCTTACCATCGTCGGCTTTGAGTCCAAGAGTTACCGGCACATCAGTGACCGTTTTGCCGGTCAAAATTTTGACATATTTTTCACCATTGGTACGGACGGCGCGACTGGGGACATACAAAACTCCCGCGCGTTTTTCCGTCGCCACCGTCACATTGGCAGTCATGCCGGTTTTGATCGGCTTATCAGTGTCGTCGAGTGAAACTTTAACTTTGTAATACACTACATCTTGGATGTTGGTGCTGGCCGGATCAATACTGATCACTTGGCCGCTAAATTTGGTGTCATCGCCAAACGCATCCAAAGTAATCACCACCGCGTCGCCCAATTTTAATTTGGACACATCGGTTTCGGGAATATCCACTTCCACTTCAAAATGCGGAGTGATCATTTCGATCGCGATATCGGCCGCCGATACCAGCTCACCCACCTTTTTGTTTACTTTTGAAATCACGCCGTCAATCGGCGCGCGTAAAACCGCCTTGCCGTAATTGGCTTGCGCTTGTGAGAGAGCGGCGCGTAGCGGTGCGAGGTCGACTTCGCGTGAAGGTAAAATTTTATTTTCATAATTCGCGAGCGCTTGATTATACATCGCCTCCTTGATCGCCACCACACTCGTCGCGGTACTCTTGGCGTTATTCAAATCATTGACCGCCTTATTGTACGCCACCAAATAAGTATTATAGCTATTTTTCGCGTCGGCAAGCGCTTGCGACTCACTGATCATAGTCGTATATTGGGTCGAAATCGTCGTGCGCATCGCGGCAATAATCGTTTTTTTGGCATCCAATTCTGTTTGCGTCAAACCACCCAACGGCGGAGTGGATGCGAGCACATCGGCCACGCCGGAAAGCAATATACTGGTTTTGGACAGCGCGTCCTCAGCCCATAAAACGGCGCTGTCAACGGCAGAATGAACACTAATGGTGTTCAACGCGATGATAGCAGCGCGAGCGCTATCGCGCGCGGTGCGAGCGGAGTAATACGCAGAATTGGCCACATTCAATTTACTGGAATTTAAGAGAGATAAATTGGCTTCAAAGGTGTCGTTAGCGAGTGTATTGTCAATACCCAAGATATTGTCGGCTTGAGTCATTCCGTCATCAAGCTTGGATAGGGTCGCCTGCAAAACCGCCACCGCGTCATCGTATTCTTGATTGACAATCCGACTATCCTCTCCGCCTTCGGCCAGCTTCATGTTGTTTTTCGCGGTTTCCACTCCGGCTTCATAAGAAGAAATGGAATTGGCGGTGTCCGAGCGAGTTTTATTGAGATCGGCGAGCGCTTGATCGGCGAGCGCTTTGTAATACGCGCGTTCTTGATCATTGGCGCCGGCGATTTTTTGATTTAGATTAGCTTGGGCTTGAGCAACGGCGGCGGATAATTCGCTCGCGCGCAAAGAAGCGAGCATTTGACCCGTCTTGACCACATCGCCTTCTTGAACTTTGATTTCACCCAAAGTACCAGCGGTTTCAAAACGCATCTGCAAGTCGTTAGCGGATTGAATCTTGCCGGTCGCCTCCACGGTTTGAGCGATGTCCCCGCGCGCCACCGTGACCGTATCATAATCAGGCAGAGCGGTAGATTTTTTGTACTGGCCGTAACCGATCCAAGCGACTACCAAAACCACTGCGGTGATGATCCAAAATTTTTTTGTCTTGAGCATGGATAAATTCATATAATTTTATTACTTAGTTAATTTTTCCCAATCAAAGGCTTGTTTTGAATATTCATCCTTTATTTTTTCAAAATAATTTTTACTGGCCTCGTAGTCATTGGGGATTTCGCCCTCAAGGATCGCCTCTTCAATCGCTTCTTTTATTTTGCCAACAGTCGGTCCGGGTTTGAGACCGGCCAGGGTCATAATCTCGTCTCCGCGCAAAGGCGACTGAAACGCGCGTAATTTATCTTTTTCGATCACTTCGTCGATGCGCGCGCGCAAATAATCGTAATTCTTTTGCCGGCGCGCGAATTTGGTCGGATTGCCGGTGGTAATATCCGACACCCCCAGAATCAGCAGATCTTCCAATTGATCGCCCAAGTTCACTATTAGCCTCCTGACCGCGCTATCAGTGATGCCGTCGTCCATAAGAGCGATCGGTTGCTGATGATAGCGCACGAGTTTGGCGACATATTTTATATCGCTGATTGGAAACCGCAATCGGCGCATCAAATCGCTCGCTAATTTTTTGCCCAGATGCTCGTGCGCGTGAAATGTCCAACCGATTTTCGGCAGAAATTTCTTGGTGCCGGCTTTGCCAATATCGTGCAACAGTCCGGCTAAACGCAAAAGCGGCTTGTCCGAACGCAAAGCGATATTGTCAACTACTTTAAAGGAGTGGATTAAATTATTTTTGTGAATATGTCCCCAGATTTCTTCCACCCCGTCGAGCGCCGACACCTCCGGCAAAACCAAATCCATGAGATGGGTTTGAAACATCAACACCAGCCCGTTGCCGGGGGCGTTCGTCGTCATCAATTTCATCAGTTCTTCTTGCACGCGTTCCGCCGATACAATCTTGATTCGTTCACGATTGCGATATATCGCTTCCAAAGTTTTGGGTTCAATCGAAAAATTGAGTTGCGCCGCAAACCGAATCGCCCTCAACATCCGCAACGGATCATCGGAAAAAGTAATATCCGGGTCCAGCGGGGTGCGCAAAATTTTATTTTTTAAATCCTCTTGACCATTAAATTCGTCAATTATCAATTTTTTCCAGGTTTTTTTGCCAATCGCATCGACTGGCAAAGCCATCGCATTGACGGTAAAATCACGGCGAGATAAATCGTCCTTGAGGGTGGTAGCGACGACTTTGGGTTTGCGTGATTTGTCGTGGTAACTTTCCGCGCGCGCGCCCGCAAATTCCAATACAATTTCGCCGTCGTTGTCGTTACTCCTTACTCCTTTTTCCTTACTCCTTATCACATAACGAGCAGTATCAAAATCCGAAAACTCCACCAAACTCCCCTCTTCTTTCAATTTCTTATCCAACGCCCGGGCAAAAGCCAGCCCACTTCCCTCCACCACAAAATCAATATCTTTTTTCTGATCACAATCCAAAAGCAGATCACGCACAAAACCACCCACGGCATAAACCGGGGTTTTTTCTTGTTTGGCCAGAGTGGCGATTTCTTTAAATAATTTTTCTACTTTCATGATTTTAAAACACAAAAAACGCCAATTGAAGCGCTTTTATTTTAGCATAATTTATAGAAAATAGCAAAATTCACCCCTTTGCCTGACCCAACGCCAATTGTCCACAAGCGGCAGCGATATCTTGCCCCTGTGAACGCCGAATAGTAGTGGTAAAACCACAGTCCATCAAACGATGGTGCCAGTGTTCGATCGGGGTATCGAGCGGATCGTTGATGGGCGCGAAACGAATATTCGAATTTGATCTGAGCTTAGTGGTTGTCGGTGCCAAACTGACGCGCGGGCTGATGGCAGTAGTGGTGTTGAGCGGTATCAAATTGATACGCACCTTGCCGAGTTTACTCGCGAACTTAATCATCGCTTTCAGATGGCGTTCGCTGTCGTTTTCACCCGGCACGATCGTGTATTCCAGTCCGATAAACTGCGTCCGCGAATTGAAACGCGCGTGATATGTTTTGCTCCATTCAACCAAAAATTTTAGAAAATCTTTTTGGTGCGAGGGAATCAATTTCTTTCGTTCTTCTTCAATCGGATTATGAAGCGAAAGCGCGAATCGCACCGGGGGCCATTCCGGATCAACGACCATTTTTTCCATCACTGCCGGCACCCCCACCGTCGAAACGGTGATCTGACGCGGACCCATCTCGGCGTATTTCAGAATGATATTGAGCGCCAGCTTGACATTGTCATAATTCAACAACGGTTCGCCCTGGCCCATGAGGACGATGTTAGAGATAGCTTGGCCCAAAAATTTATTTTGTATCCCCTGCCCACCACTGGTCGTGGCCGGCTCTTCGCGCTTCAAATAATCAATCCAAAACCGCACCTGATCGACGATTTCGCGCGCCGTCAAATTGCGCTTAAATCCCATTTTGCCGGTGGCGCAAAACACACACCCCATCGGACAGCCGACCTGCGATGAAATGCAAATAGTATAGCGTTGATCGCTCTCGCGTGTCGCTCGTTTATTTTTCCGACCCATCAGCACTGTCTCGATACCCGCGCCGTCGGCCAGCGTAAGCAGGGCTTTTTGCGTGCCGTCGAGCTCACTGCGTTGCATGATTTGCAGCTTCACCGTTGTCCATGGTTCGTCTTGGAGCGCTATGCGCAAATTTTTGGGAAGAGTGGTGATCGCGGTATACGAAACCATGCCGGTGGAAAACCAGGCGCGGTAAATTTGATCCTGACGGAATTTCGGTTCATTTTTTAGTTTGTCGATTAATGACATATATGTATTTTGGTCTTGCCAAAAATTATTTCTTGGAAACCACAAAACTCACACTCGCCATCACGAACACCGGAATGATAATCATGTAGGAATACAAATATGCCGGAATAGTCGCGAAATGAAACACCGCGCGCATCGGCGCGAACAGGAGCGCCACCGCGAGCATCGCGGCCAAGACGCCGACAATGTATAACATCAATCGATTACTCTTGACTTGCGACCATTCACGACTGAAAAATGTCAGTAAAATTTGCGACCAAACCAACACCGCGAATGTCATAGTGCGACCGAGATCGAGGTCGCCCATGCGCCAACCGAAATAATAATAGAATCCGAGACAAACCGCCAAGATTCCCATGCCCTGCCACAAAATCTGTCGCCACAAACGCGGATTGACAATCGGCTCCGACACCGGTCGAGGCGACTCGGTCATTAGTCCTCGGCGCGCTTTTTCTTTTTCAAATCCGAGAACCGACACCGGATCGCAAATCAGCTCCAAAAAAATAATATGAATAGGCAAAAAAATCAAGGGCTGTCCCAAAAATAACGGGACTACCGCGAGCCCGATAATCGGCAGGTGAAACGAAAATAAAAACATAAAGGCGTGGCGCAAATTGTCATAAATACGACGGCCCTCGTGCACTGCGCTCACGATCGTAGTGAAATTGTCATCGAGCAACACAATCCCGGATGCTGATCGGGCCACCTCGGTGCCGCGCAGACCCATAGCCACGCCGATATCGGCTTTTTTTAGCGCCGGCGCGTCATTGACGCCATCACCGGTCATCGCCACCACTTCACCATTTTTTTGCAAAGCCTCAACAATGCGAAATTTGTGTTCCGGACGAACGCGCGCGAAAATATTATGATCTTTGACTATCGCGCGCAAAGAACTTTCGTCCATTTTCTCAATTTCATCACCACCGATAATTTCTTCGTTATGCTTGAGCCCGATATGTTCGGCGATGCTGTGCGCGGTTAATTTGTTGTCGCCCGTGATCATGATGATCCGAATGCCGGCATTTTGACAGATCTCGATGGCCTCTTTCACACCCGCGCGCGCCGGATCGCTCATCACCAAAAATCCGACAAAATCCAAGCCGGTTAATTCCAATCGTTTTTGCGGCAAACATTTTTTGCAAGCGACAGCGATCACCCGCATACCTTCATTTGACACTTGCTCGTTCACAGCGATCAATTTTTTTCGATCTCCATCACTCAAAGCGCAACTCGCGATTACCGATTCGGGCGCGCCCGCGGTGTATTGAAAACTGCCATCGTTTTCATCTTGCCACACATGGTGGACCATTTTTGTTTCGGCGCTAAAAGAAAAATCCGCCACCAAACTGCGGGAATTAAAAAATTTATTCAAATCCACTCCTTGCGACTCGGCAAATTTATGCATCTCGATCTCGATCGGATCGATGGGCACTTTTTCGAGCGCCAACAGCGAGGCGGTGATAATCGGCGCTAAATCAGATTGAGCTTTTTGATTTTTCACATCAATCATCTCACCGTGGAAATATAATTTTTCCAATGACATGCGTCCTTCGGTCAAAGTACCGGTCTTGTCGGTGCAAATCACAGTAGCTGAGCCCAGCGTCTCTACCATCTCCATCTCGCGCACCAAAGCGTTTTTCCGGCTCATCCGCCACACGCCCACGATGAGAAACACCGAAAACACCACCGGAAATTCTTCGGGAATTAGCGACATGGCGATCGCGAGCCCGCCCAAAACCCCTTCTTGCCAACCGTGAAAAACAGTCAGAACTCCGGCCACCAATAAAGCGGACGCGATCGCTCCAATGGCAATACCGCGCACCAAGCGATTGATTTTTTGTTGAAGCGGAGTCTGTTTTGATTCGATATTTTGAAGCAAGCTGCCCAAATGCCCGTAGGCAGTCGCGACACCAGTCTTATCCACGAGCAAATACCCTTCGCCGGAGGTGATCAGCGTCCCCTGATACAAACGATGCTCTTCGCCGGTGTGTTCATGGTTGGTTATTTCCGATTTCACCACCGATACCGACTCGCCGGTCAGCATGCTTTCGTCGGCCTGAAGTCCGGGCGAATTGAGCAAATACCCGTCGGCGGAAACTTTGTCTCCGGCGGTCAAATACACCAAATCACCGGGAACAATATATTTGGTCTCAAACTCTTTTAAAACACCATCGCGATATACTCGGCAATGACCGACCATCAATTTATCCAACGCGGAAATAGCGTTATCAGTGCGCTGTTCTTGCAAATATTCCAAAAATAATATCGGGATAATCGAACTCATCAAAATCACAGCGTCGATTTTTTCGCCCAGAAAAAAATACAAAATCGCGGTGACAAAAATCAAGGCGATCATCGGCTCAGATACGATACCCCACAATCTTTTCAGCCAAGTGGCGGACTTGGAGCGAGCGCGTTCGTTAAAACCGAATTTTTCCAATGCCCAACCAGCTTCGACTGATGTCAAACCCAAATAGGTGGCGCGAGTAGAGATGATTTTTTCAAAATTGATTTCCCTCATATCGCGTTACACTTTCTTTTGTCTGCCCACTCGTTTGCCGGCGGTATCGTCACTGATCCATTTCTCCTTGAGTAACTCTGCGATCGAATTTTCCATCGTCACCATGCCGTCCTTGGCGCCGGTTTGGATCACCGATTTCAATTGATCGATTTTATTTTCTTTGATCAAATTGGCCGCGGCCGCCGTGTTTACCAAAATTTCACGCGCCGGCACCCGACCACCGTCTTTGGCCGGAAGTAATTGTTGGGCGATGACCACGCGCAATACTGACGACAACTGAATCAAAATTTGCTTTTGCTTCGATCCATCAAATACATCGACGATGCGCTCGATCGCTTCGGCGGCGCTCGGAGTATGTAAAGTAGACAACACCAGATGACCGGTCTCGGCAGCGGTGAGAACGGTGCTAATAGTCTCGGCATCGCGCATTTCACCGACAAATATCACATTGGGATCTTGACGCAAAACATATTTAAGAGCCGATTCAAATGACTTGGTGTCAATACCGACTTCGCGCTGCTCAATCAAACTTAATTTATCCTTATAAACAAACTCGATCGGATCCTCGACTGTCATGATATGCGCCTTGCGCGACTGATTGATCTGCTCGATGATCGAGGCGATCGTGGTCGATTTACCACAGCCCGTCGGTCCGGTGACAAGTACCAAACCATCAAGTAAATTGGGGACGCTCGCCAAAACTTCTTCAAAATGCAAATCCTTGGGACTGGGAATCTCGGCCGGGACCAAGCGCGCCGCCATGCCGATTTTTTCCGCTTGTTGATGCAAATTTACCCGAAAGCGCACACCGTCAATTTCATAGCCAAAATCCAATTCCAAAAATTCTTCGTATTGGGCGCGCTGGGCTTTGCTGACAAGCGCCATAAGCGCGTCGCTTAAATCGCTGTTATCAATCGGCTTATCCCCCAAATTTGTCAACTCGCCCTCAATGCGGATCATGGGCAACTCCCCGCCCACCAGGTGCAAATCCGAGGCAGATCGTTTGATGGCTTCTTTAAAGAAAGACGATATATTTAGCATAAAATATAATAACAGCTAAAAATTAACTACTGTGCGTATAATATCATAATCACAAAAATATATCCAGAACACCCCATACCAGCATTTGCTCAAATCACATAATGGTGCTAAAATGAGCTTTGTTATCTAAATATGAAATCACGCTTCAGAAACATAAAATATCACGAGAAACTGTTTCATCGATATGTAAAAAAACAATCGGCCCGCGGGCGCGACATCTTGACGCGCGCGTTTTTGATGGCGCAAACAGCTCATATAAACCAGCGACGCTACGAAGGCGACCAATATTTTATCCATCCTCTACGCGTGGCCAATTCATTGATTTACGAATTCAAAAGTAAGAATTGCGCCATGATCGCCGCCGCTCTTTTGCATGATGTAGTCGAAGATACCGATATAAAATTACCAACAATTGAAAAAGAATTTGACCGAGAAATCGCTCGGTTGGTAAAAAATCTGACTCGCCCGCGCCATGACAATGAATGCGAGCTATCCAAAAAAATCAGCAAGGGGCGCAGATATAATTTTATTATGCGCGCTGACAAAAAGACGCGAATAGTAAAATGCGCTGACATGCTCGATAATATGCGCTGTTGGTGCGATTTATTTTTACTTTTTCCCAAATACAATAAAATTACGCATTGGTTTGGCGAAGCCAATCGCTATTATCTGCCACTGGCTCAAAAAACCAATCGCGCTATTGAAATACAGATGCACCTGGCGCTTGATCGCGCCATACACACCCTGCGCCCTTGATTTTTTCGCGATAGGGTGATACAATCCATCTCACTACGGGGTGTGGCCCAATTGGCTAAGGCGCGTGATTCGGGTTCACGAGATTCCGGGTTCAAGTCCCGGCACCCCGACCAACAAAACAACGCTTGTAACATAGCGTTGTTTTGTTGTCGTAATTACTGAACGAAGCTCGAACCTTTTTTAAAAAAATTATTAATCGGGCGGGCAAATGGTGCTCCCAATTTTAGAAAACAAAACCCCACTTTTTAGCGAGGTTTTGGAAACAATTATTTCGGTCGCGGTTGGGTTGGGCTTTCGTAATTACCAACCTCCTCGGATCTTGGCACTCCTCCATCCCGCTCGCTCTACCTACTTCAAATTATTTGGGTTCACGCCAAACATACTTATAACCCAATGGTGCTATTGGCTTTATCGGTCTGATTGATGGGATTTTTGGTATTTTCGGCAAACTTGGCAACCGAGGTAATCGCGGTAAGCTCGGTAACCTTGGGAAAAAATTTGGATCCTTTACTTTTATCCACGACATAAAATTATTATTATTATCTACCTCCTTTTTCTATCATTTCCTCGACCTTTAATTTTGCCTCTTCAAGTAACCTCTTCGCTTTTTTACGGGCTTCGTGCGATTTAACGATCAAGCCCGCGATTTTTTCTTGAGTTGCGGCAGGCAAAATTGGAACTACTAAATTTTTTATTTGTTCTGGTTTCCAGTGAGCGATAATAGAGCCACCGGCGTCTCGTTTGGCCTGCATTTGACCAACGATAGAATTTAACACTAAAGCCAAATATTCCGGATTCATCTTTTCCTTTAATTTTAATCGTAAAACTCCACCAGCCACAATTCCTTCAACCGACTCTCGTACCACACAAGCAACGCCTATCGAAGCATCTTTTGTCAAAAGTACATCACCAACCTGTGGTTGGTAATCTTTTTTATATTCATTATACAAATCATCACTCAAATATTTTTGGTCTTTATCTATTATGCCATCTTTGGAAATACTACTAACGCGGATAAATAATTTTCCTTCATCTTGATACGCGTCGGCCCCAGGCTCAACACCTTTTGTCATGTCCGCCAGGTCGCCTAATTTGGCGGTTTTGCCTTTAATAATCTGCGTTAGAATTTTATTGCACGGGGAATTAAAATATTCTGCGTCAAAACGATTGACGGTTTGTACTTCGAATAAATTAACAACGGAATAATAAATTTTATTCTCACTAAACCAATTTACATTTGTTTCGCTTAAAAAAATATCTAAAGCGTTTTTATATATATTCTCTGATTCATCCAATAAATTATTCGCTTTAGTATAAATTTTTTGAATATTTTTTTGTTGCTCAATGTCAAATATTGGAATTAAATAATTTTTAATTTCTTCGTATGCTAGCGCTGGTCGGGTGTCACCTGTAATTTTTCTATCCGATTGAAATCTACCATATTTTGAATTTAAAAAAGTAGCAACATATTCAGGTAAAATTTTTTCAATAAAACGCATTCTAACAGAATGTTGATTAATATTACATGGGCCACAAGATTTTTTATACACCGCCGATTTGCCATAAGAAACACCAGTGATGGTTAATAACACATCACTGTCCACTAATTGAGATCGTTTTAACTGATTATCATTTGTTTGCTGAGAGATAAATACAACATCATCAAAATCTAAAAATCCTTGCATAATATTTTGTACACGCAAAAATCTAACTCCACTACTTGGGTAGTCTGCGCCCAATGGAGTGGCACCTCCGGTCAAAGAATTCTCCTTTTCTAAAATATCACTAAAAAATTTTAGGGATAAATTATTTTTTCCCAAATTACTCTCCAATTTTAAATACTCTGGCTGATAATATTCAGCATCTAATCGTTGTGCGCCCTCAAGTTGGGACTTTTGTATTATTGAAAAAACCATAAATTAAAATGATGGCATCAATGTATTATAAAATACCGGAAAATGTTTATTGTTGACAATAAATACGCCTCTGTAAACCAGTTCATCTTGTTGCAGATAATCAGGCAAACCAAAATCATAAAAAACCCAATTCTTCTGAACCCAGGTGACACTTCCATTATCAATTTCACCGTCTTTAACATTATTAGGATTAAAATTAGCCACATATAAGTCCGATGTGGTCAACACTATTGGTATAAAAATAATTGTCGGGTATGACGGCGGAAGTGTCCTACGACTTAATCCATTAATTTTGTCTTCATTCAGCCGCAGCTCCGGTATATTGGGAAACTTTTTTTTCTCAACATAAGTAATACCGCTTACGCTTTGAAGTAGCGACTTATAAATTTTTTCTTCCTGATTTCTATTAAGAGATTCCGCAAGTATGTTGCTTTCAAACCCAAAATTTACAACTTCATCAATTGTTACCATTTTGTCGTTAAAAAATTTCAATCTATCAAATGAGTATAATTCAGATGAAAATGATAATTTTGCTTCACTTTCCGCGCTTACTATTGAAACCACAAATAATGGTTTTGTTCCATAACCACCTCTATCCGTCTTAATAAAGCACCAATTTTTAATACCGGGTTTACTTTTTTTACATTCAATAGACATGATTGGCCAAAAAGAATCGCCAAAATCATCAAGGGGCGGAATCTTTAAAGTCAAAATATCTACCGAACCATCAACTCCGATAAACGAATATGGATATTCTTTTGTAACAAAATTTTTTGTATCTTTAATAAATTGGTAGCATTCCTCCTGGAAAGGAAATCCGGTCTCATTAATCCTTTCGGTTAATAAATCTGCTAATGTCATATTTTTTCTGTAAATTTCAAATACTCCTCCGCAATTTCATCCAAATCATGCTCCAATATTTTTTTCCCCTGCTCATCAAACATCAAACTGCCTTCTTTGTCCTTGCGATAAACATAATCGCCGGAATTATCCTTGCCTGATTTTTTGGAAACGGCCATAAAAATAGGATAATCCTTTGGTTTGTTTTCTTTTGCGCCCCATTTTTGTAAAAATATTACACTGGTCTTGGTGCCGGTGTGCGGTTTGAATGTGTTTACTTCTAATCCAACGACTGCCAAAATACGTGCTTTGTCCAATAAGTAATCGCGCACATATTCCATGTTGCTATTATTAAACACGCCCTGCGGTAAAACAATCGCCATACGCCCACCTGGTTTTACCAAATCAAGCGAGCGTTCAATAAACAAAATGTGTCGCTCCATTTTATTACGCAACTTGCCTTTGTCGTTTTTTGCCAGTTCGTATTCTTTGAGTAGTGGGGTTTCGTGAATCTCGCCAGCAAAGGGTGGGTTTGATAATAAAATATCAAAGTCAAAATATTTAAAGTTATCTTTATTATTTTTGTCTTTGTCGTAATCATCAAATTTGTGTAATCGATCGCGCAATTCGGCGCGCGCGCGTTCTTTTTCGCTTTCATCACCCTGCCACTCTTTGGTGTTAAGCGAATTCAATTTCAAGATGTGTGATTTACCGTCACCAGCAATAAGCATCATGGCGCGGGCGATTTTTACCGGTTTATCATCAAAATCAATTCCATAGATATATTTGCGGGCATAATCTGTTTTGGCTTGTTTGTCAGCGTGTTTTAAGTTGTTGTTCCAAACATAACGCATGGCGTGAATAAGAAATCCACCGCTCCCACATGCCGGATCAATAATATATTCACCGTCCTTGGGATTGAGCATTTTTACCGCCATATCTATCACATGGCGCGGAGTGAAATATTGCCCGCGTTTGCCCTTGGCGACATCAGGTAATAAATATTCAAAGGCGGCATCAATTACTTCCAAATTAGCGTCCAATAATCTTATTTTTGAAAATTCATCCACACAAACAGCGAGGTGATTGGGCGTAAGTTCTATTTTTTCATAACTACTAAATATCCCTGGCCACTCTTGGCAGGCGCTCTGAAAAAGTTTATTAATAACATCAAGAGTAATTTTTGGATCTTTGGACTGTCGGAAATACAATTCATTATCTTTTCGTTTGCGCGCCTCTTTTTCGTCAAATAACTTGGCGTAAATGAGTTTAAAAATTTCATTAAACGAATCTACACCCGCGCTGGCCAAAACAAGTTCCTCTAAAATTTTGAGAATTTTTACCAAATCATAATCTTTGTGTAAATCGTCAAGGGTTAATTTTTCCTCCAAGACATCGTCAATTGTTTGATCTACGCGTGGTAAATCGCGTAAAGTTTGGAATTCGCGCGGATAAGGGCGGTACAAAACGACTTTTTCCACGCCATTGCTCCACACGCCGATAGGCGCGCCTTCGGAATTGATATAGGTTTTTAATTGATCTAAACCCTTTTCTACCGCCGGATTTTTGGTTTCAATGATTATAAGCGGAGTTTCTTTATCTTCACGATAAATAATGATATCCGCCGCTTTAGCGTGAATCTCATGTCCAAAACGAATATCTTTTTCCAAATCAATCCGGTCAAGCGGGTAATTATAATATTTGGTCAATTTAAATAACCATAATTGACGAATAACTTCCTCGGGCTTGGATAAATTCTTTTCGTTGCTAAACAATAAAATATCTTTGTCGCGCTTGAGACATTTAATATAAAATTTGCCTTTTTCTTTCTCAAAAATATCCAAAACCTCCACCGGTTTGACATTTTCAAATTCTTTAAGGCCGTATTGCGCGCCGGAATCGTGAAAAATTTTATTTAGCACCGCGCTGTTAATTTTTTGGTTCATACATTCTTTTTAAAGTACTTAAATTGGCAATTACTTTGCCATCAAAATATGTTTCTTCAAAAATTGGAATATTTTTGTAGGCCGGATTTTCCGGCTTTAGATAAGCGCGTTTATTTTCTGCAACGAATCTTTTAACGGTGGTGCCGTCATCGCTACGAGCGACTACAATATCACCATTTTTAAATTCGCGTGTCTGTTTTACCAATAACATATCCCCATCATAAATGCCGGCGTTAATCATACTATCGCCACACACCTGAATGGCAAAAATTTTGTCCTGCGATTCTTGTACTTCGTTGGTTATGCCCGGCAACACAGTCCAGTTGCCAATTTCTTGCGTGGCCTCAATAAACGGACCGCACGAACTCTGCCCTACGACCGGAACTATCGGGTCAACGCCGAGGACACTGAATCCTTTTGGTAAAATTTTTAATCCACGCGCAAGCCCTTCTTCGCGTTTTATACAACCTTTTTCCTCCAAAGCCTTCAATAGGTTGATTATTGATTGATTTGATGCTACACTAAGTGCGTCGCGCATTTCTGCCATACTAGGCGGAAAACCAGAGCTCTTGGTATTCTGATATATCAAATTTAGTGCATCAAGTTGTCTTTTGGTGATAGTTTTAGCCATATATTCTATATTATATGACTATTTGGTCTATGTCAAGTAGTGATAATTTGGCTAATATAAGATAAATTTAGAAAAATATCAAAAGTTATCCACAAGAGTAAAAATGAGAACGGCGGCGCCTTTTTGCCCGCCCCATTTTCGTGGCCTGCCTACCGGTAGGCAGGGGTTGTAGGGGCGAAGTCCCTACACAATAGCCCTTAATAATTTTTTTCAAAAAAAGTTCTAACATCGTTTAGGATGTTCGACCAACAAAACAACGCTTGTAACATAGCGTTGTTTTGTATATAATACGATTATCACACAAATAATTAAATTATGCCAAATAAGATTATTATCCTGCACGACTATTTTTTGTACAAAGGCGGAGGCGAACGCCTGGTCATTAGTATGGCCAAAATTTTAAACGCGGATATTGCTACGGCTTTTATCGCCAAAGACGCTTTTGACCCGCGCGGTCAAATTTCCGGCCGAGTGATTGAACTATATCGCGAAAAATCTTGGTCGCGCGTCCCGGGCTTTCGTTATCTTCAAGTCCAATTATCATTTTTACTTAAAACCGGTTTTCTCAAAAATTACGACACCGTCATCTATAGTGGCGATTGCCTCACCGCCCTGCTACGCGCGCGCCACGCCAAAAATATCGCCTACATGCACACCCCGCCCCGTCATTTGTTTGACTGTTACTCCGAAAAATTACGCTCATATAGCTGGTGGAAGAAAATATTGTTTGTGCCGTTTGCCGGCTTTAATCGCTGGCGCTTTCGAACGCTATCCAAACATTTCGACAAAATCATTACCAACTCCAAAAACACCCAAGCGCGCATCAAAAAATTTTTAGGACTCGAATCTATTGTCGTCTATCCACCATGTGATACTTTGCCTTTCAAGAATCTAAGTCAGGGTGATTATTTTTTTTCTTGGGCGCGCCTCTACTCGGTCAAGCGCATCGATCTCATCGCGCAAGCGTTCACGCAAATGCCAGACAAAAAACTGATCATAGCATCGGGCGGACCGGAGCTGCAAAAAATTCAAAAAATGGCCGAGGGGCACGACAATATCAAAATCGTCGGCTGGATTAGCGATGACGAGCTATTACAATATCTCGGGAAATGCTTGGCCACTATATATATTCCGGTGCGAGAAGATTTTGGCATGAGCCCGGTCGAATCAATGACCGCGGGCAAGCCGGTGATCGGCGTGGCCGAGGGTGGACTGCTGGAAATCATTGAGGATCAAAAAAACGGGGTGATGTTGCCCGCCGATCCTACCGAAAATGATTTGATTCAGGCTGTAGACGAGCTGACACCGGCCAAAGCGCTCGCCATGGAACAAAACTGCTACGCCACCGCGCGCAAATTTACCGAAGCCGAATTCGCACGCAAGGTGCGAGAGGAAATATACAAGCTAAGAAGCCGCGCAGTCTGATATTCTTTGAGCGGGTTATGGTCCCGCAGGACCATCCCTGAGCGCTCGCGCGCGAGGAAAGCGAAAAGATTATCGGACTGTGCGGCTTCAACAATAATATTAGACAATTTTCGCACTCATCGTCGAGTCGCGACTAATGACTATTTGGTCAATTTCCACCGGGGATTCAACGATGCATTCTTCAAATACGATCGCGTTCGATAAGCGCGTATTTTTTATTACGCTGTTTTTTCCGATCGCCGTATATGGACCGATCGCGCAATTTTCTAAAACGCAATCATCGCCCACGCATACCGGCTCGACAATCTTCACACTGCCGATCCGCTTCACATTTTGTCCAATCTCGAATTTTATCCCACACAAATCCATCAAAAGTTTATTGGCCAAAATCAGATCCTCGACTTTGCCGGTATCTTTCCACCAGCCGGTGATTTCTTCGTGACCCACCTTACGACCGGTCTTCAAAAAATACGAATGGATATCGGAAATTTCGTATTCGCCGCGCGCAGATTTCGCAATATGATCAAAAGCTTCAAAAAATAATTTCGGGCCATACAAATATATACCGGTGACGGCGAAATTATTGGGCGGGTTAGTCGGTTTTTCTTGCACCTCGATGAGTTCGCCCTTGGCATTGAAAATCGGCACACCAAACCGTTCCGGGTCTTTTACTTGCGACAGCGCGAGCAGACAGTCGAAATTACCAGTGGTAAATTTGTCCACGAGCTTATTTAGCTCGGCCAAAATAATATTATCGGATAAATAAAACATGAACGGATCATCGCCGATGAATTTTTGCGCGAGCTTGACGACATGAGCGATCCCCTGCGGTCCGCCCACTTGCTCAAAAAATGATATTTTCACCCCGAAGCGATCGCCATTACCGATTATTTTTTGTAATTCGGTTTCACCTGGATTGGTATTGATAAAAATCTCAGTAACCCCGGCCCGAGCCACTTTTTCGATAGCATGAAAAATCATCGGCTTATTAGCCAACGGAATCAGGTGTTTATTGATTGTATTGGTGATCGGCCGCAAGCGCGTGGCGCGCCCCCCGCCGGTCAATATGGCTTTTTTGATCATATCCATCAGTAATGCTACAATAAAAAACCGCCAAAGGCAAGGGCAATGGCGGTGGATTGTGGCCTTGTTGCGAGGCCGATGAAGTAACTTGCCCTGGGGATTCCTATTCTTCGGGTGTCACACCCAATCCTTCGAACAATTTTAGTTGTTCGCTCTTGGGTAACCCACCATCATCGGACAGTTGTTCGATGGGTTGCGACGAAGCGTTTTTCGTCGCGACCGCTATCGGCATAACGAGCCGAACGGCCTCGCCCACCGCCGCCTCACCGCTCAGCAAACTCGCCGCCGGAATCCATGCCACCGCCTTGATTTCTTCTTCGTTGGCGCGTGGCCCCAAATTTACATTGTATTGCCTTCCACAATAATTAAACTGGTAGACATGGAAATCGCGTTCCTTTGTCTCCGATTTAATCGTATGGATGTGCAACAATGACAACCGGGCCGGATTCAGATTGCGATTAGTGAAACGAAGTTCTTCAAAAATCTCTCGCTCCACCGTGCCGAACAGGTTGGTTTTGGGATCCCAATGGCCTCCGGGCAACATCCAGAGACCATTCTTTAGAACCATCAGGATGTTTCCAAGATGGTTCCAAATCAGAGCCAGGAAAACCACTTCTCTTTGCGGTTTATCCATGGCAACCTCCTGAAAGAACCGTGAAATCCGGTAATTATTTGAACCCGAGCGCCTTTAATAAGCGCGCGTATTGAGTCAAAACATAATTTCCAAATCTCACAAATCTTCCACCCATTCCTTCAAACTCGATAGCCGAGACCGCGTCTTGCAATAAATCACGGTCGCTCAATTTTCTACTTTTTCGCGTCAAAACGCGTTTATTTAGCCAAAATCGCCAATTTGACCATTTTAGCCAATAGACCTGAACCATCGCCCACTCCTTTATCCAACCACATTTTAACGAAAAAAACAATAGTCCAAAATTTAGTAGAATTTCTATGGGCGCGAGGAGCAATAAAGTGCTCCAATCCAAATACATCAGCCACATTCCGATCCGATTGCGTTCCATCAAAAAATACTTGGTTGTATTTTTTTTATCAAATTCGTACTCGTGAAAAAAATGCGCTTCGGGCGCTAAAATAATTTTATAACCCTGGGCCTTCAAGCGAAAAGAGTATTCAAAATCTTCGTGATAGGCAAAAAAATCCGCGTCCAGCATGCCGTGCGCGCGAATCAGATCGACGCGCATCAAAAGCGCCGCTCCGCTCGCGTATCCGATCGCATGCGCATTTTTTTCCACACCGATTACCGGTAGACGGTAATCACCGCAAAAACCAAACCCGAGATAATGATATTTGTTGCCTGATGTGTTTACCAGATCAATCTCCGGAAAAAGACAAATCAACGCCTGGGCCGCACCAACGGTTTTGTCTTTTTCCATCGCCTCGACTAATTTCGCGAGACATTCCGGCGCCATGAACCCGTCTTGATTGTGTAAAAAAACATAATCATAACCATTTTGCACCGCCCAATTGATGCCGATATTGTTTCCTCCGGCAAAACCGAGATTGGTTTCTTGCGGTAAAAAAACCACCTTTGGCAAAACATTGCCCGATAAAGGCAGTGCTTTCTCTTGAATAAATTTTGCGCTTGATCCGTAGTTTTTATGCTGGTTGTCCACTACCACGATCACCACCTGCTCTTTCGGATAATCCAACTTTTTCCACGCCTCAATAGCGCGCTCCAAATAGAGCTCGCAGTGGTAGGATAAATATACGATCGCCACCTTAGGAAAGTTTGGCATAAAATTTATGATGTCGGCGCCATTTCCAGAGATATTGCATCCAACTGCGCAAATGCACGCGCGCCATTTTATTTTTTATTAGCGCCGTGAGCGCCCCGGGTACGGAAGCAGACGCGCGTTCGTGCGCGTGCGTGACCACGATGTCGTGCAAATAATATACCGCCGTCCCCCGCTCCCAAAATTTTTGACACAAGTCACAATCCTCCAAATACATGAAATATCGTTCATCAAACCAACCGATGGCGCGCGCGCACTCGTGACGCAAAATCAGAGCGGCGCCAAGAAGCCAATCCACCGGCCGAGTTTCATTGTGTTCAAATTCGCGCATCTCGAGTCGCTCGGAATATTTTTTTATAAAACGATATTTTTTGTCCCAATTGATATGTTTAAATGGTTTGATCATGATCGACGGTCGATCAAAACGATAACATGAATTCTGTAATTGACCATCCGGATAAACTAATTTCGGACCGGCGATGCCGACATGTGGATTATCGTCCATAAATTTGACAAGGCGTTCAATCGTGCGATTGCCGGAGGGTATCAAGGTATCGGGATTTAGCACCAAATGATAGCGCGCCAAAACCGCGTTAAATCCAAAATTATTGCCTTTACCAAAACCCACATTACCACCCGCATCAACATAGCGAATGTTTGGATGTAATTGCGGTAAAAAATCTTTGATGCCATCCTTGTTTCCCGAATTATCTACCACCGTAATTTGCCAGTTTACCGGCGCGCCGCCAAGATCGGCCAAAACCGAACGCACGCCGGTTTCCACGGCGTCTTTGGATAAATAATTTACGATGACGATATTCAGATCGAGCATATTGCGAAATCAAAAATTCAAAATTACAAATTCCAAATAAATCACAAATATCAATTTCCAAGTCAATTTGGAATTTTGCATTTGTCATATATCACCTCTCTCATTTCTCGCCAGCCGATCTTTCTAAACTGTTTGATTCTTGACCTTTTATCTTTTATTTCCTCCCTTTGTCGCCAAAGGTCAAATAACCCTTTAAACACGGCAAAATCAAAGATTAAATAGTAAGCGAACTTCTGTAACTCATACCACAAAATCCAAGGAAAGTCAATGATAAAATTTTCCCAATACTCATTTTTTAACAAAACCAACAAATGATTGCGATAGCTATAATATTTCACCAAATCAGATTGACGCTGTTTATTGAACGCTTGGGCATGATTACTGTCACTTCCTGAATCAGCTCCGGTGCGCACATGATACGCGCTCGCGCCTAAAACCAAGACACTGTCATAACCGGCGCTATTTAATCGATAGGCCAAATCAACATCTTCTTTATAGGCAAAAAACATTGGGTCAAATAATCCTCCGACTGTGTCAATCGCGCTCCGGCGATAAAACGCGCACGCGCCGGAAACGCCAAAAATTTTAATATAATTTTGATTGGCAAATCTTTCATCGTCAAATTTTTTTATATCCACCACTCTCCGACTGCGCGATACTTTGAGCCCGAAAGAATCCACGATGGTCGTCTGGATTTTCTTTTCGCTGTCCCATTTAAAAAGTTTTGGAGTAGCGGAAGCAATATTGGTATGGGCGTCCAAACATTTAATCACCTTCTCCAAACAATCCGACGACAAAACAATGTCTTGATTCAGCGCCAAATAATATTCGCTGTCTGATAGAGCAAATATTTGATTTTGACCGGCGGCGAAACCGACATTGCGTTCGTTTTGAATTAATTGAAAACTAACGAGCAGATCCTTCGCTTTGCTCAGGATGACAGAATGAGATCCATCGGTTGAGCAATTGTCTAAAACAATCAATTCAAAATCGCGAAACGATTGTTTTTTTAGAGATTCGAAAAGAGCGGGTAAATGTTTCGCCCCGTTCCAAGTCAATAGTCCGATTGTCAATCGCGGTTGCGCCATTTGAAAAAATATTTTAAAGCATTTTTAAAAAATAATATCTGCTTCCAAAAAAATCGTCGCTTACCAAAACTCCGCCCCACACTGTCTACACATTCCACCTTTGGATGCCAAATAATTTTATATCCGAGTTTTTTCACTTCTCGACACAGATCGACATCTTCCCACCACAAAAAATATCGAGGATCAAAAGCAAAACCGAGTTTAGTCGCGATCTCCGAACGAATGAGCATAAATGATCCGCGCACGCTATCGACCGCGACCGGATCCGCCATGCGAGAAAAATCAAAATCGCGATAAAAATAACGATCTAAAATTTTTGGAAATAAATGAGGTAATTTTAAAAATTGCGCCCAAATCTCGATCGCTTTGGGAAAACGACGCGGAGTGGCGGATAAATTTATTCGCCCATTTGTATCCACTAATTTAGCGCTCGCTATCCCCGCTTCCGTGTGCGCGTCCAAATAATCGATTAACGGCCGGATCGAACCGCGTAATTTCATGTCCGGATTAAGATATAGAAAGTATCGTCCGGTCGCATTTTTGATCGCCAAATTATAGCCGGCGGAAAAACCTAAATTTTTATTATTCTTGATCAATCGCACCTTGTCATTTTGAATGACACTTGCCGTTTCGTCAGATGAAGCGTTATCAACAATAATTTGCTCCCACGCAAGTCCCTCACAACCCAAAACCACCGATTCAATTTGGTCGGCAATATACTTGGCGCTATTCCAAGTGACTGTGATTACGGTGAGATCCATACTCACGCTCTCATTACTATGGCTCCGGCTTTGACGGGCTCGCTGATTTTGATCGCCACTTCTTGGCCGCTCGCGGCGCTTTTGATTTCCTGCCGATCGATCTGCATCGACGCCACAGTATCGATAAACTCATGGCCATTCCTGATGATCTTGATGCGATCGCCGACTTTAAGCGCGCCTTTGAGTATTACCACCGCCACGCCGAGCTTGTCGAAGTAATGCACCACTTGGCCGAGTTCTTTGTTTTTTTTGCCAAACAACCAATCTAAAAACATATAAAGTTATTCTTTCTTTTTTCGACCTTTATTTTTTTAATTGCTCTTTGAAATAATCCACAAACGGAATAGCGGTCGGATCGATACCTTGCAAAAGCGCCGAGTAATAACTGACCAAACAACTAAGCGCTAATGCCTCGCACACCTGGGCCAAACGATTGTCCGACCCAAATTGATAAGACAAAAATTTTATACCGTTTTTCTTTAAAACATCCTTGGTGACGCCATATCTTTTTTGCACGCGCGCGTCGTACAATTTTGATTCCAAAAGCACGCACACCAAATTATTTTTGTTGCTTTGGGGATGCATCATGCCTTCGAGCAAATGATGGTTCAACTCGGGTATGATGAAATATCCGCCGAAGCGCTTGGCATTTTCGTTCATCTGATTGCCGGCGGCATGCGCGCTCCCGGACAGATGCTCTGATCCGAAATACCAAACACTGCGACCAAAAATGTCCTGCGCCATTTTTTTGGCGGGATTGGCCTCGCCCAAAACCGTAGTACCGAATTCGAAGGCGAATTTTTCTATGGCTGATACCGCTGTTTGCATTTCTTTCACGCCAAACTTGATCACTCCGGCCTTAGCCCAAACGAACGCATGACCAAAAATAGTGTAACCAAGCCCCATACGCGGACTACCGCAAGGGTTATGGGCGGTGCTAAAAACGAGCGCCGGCACTTTATGTGTTTTGGCCCAACTCGCGAGCTCTCCGCCGGAACTAATCGCAACAATCTTGGCTTGTTTATTTTTTGCTTCTTGGACAGCATTGATCGGCTCTTCGGTACCGCCCGAATAGCTCGAAACGATCACCAAAGTTTGGCTATCGACATACGCCGGCACATGGTAATCATTGACAAGCTCAATCGGAATTTTAATTTCTGACTTATATAACTCGGAAAGAATATGCGCGCACAAAGACGACCCGCCCATGCCGAGCACGACCATTTTTTTGACACTTTTGTATCCGGCCGGCAAGTTAAACTTTTCTCCGAGTGCCCAGACTTCTTTCACCTGCGCGCTCAAAAGCTGTATGCTACCGAGCATATTCTTGGAATCCAATTTTTTGATCGCTTCAATATTATCTAAAATAGTGTTCATAAAAATTAGTGGAATATTTTTTAAATACATCCTCGATGGCTTCATCGATTGACCGCATCATAATGCCAAATTTCGGTAAATTCACCGAAGTCATGATATTATTCGACCGTTTTTTGGCCGCGAGGCCGCAGGACACGAGCTCAACCTCGGTAATCCACTCATTTTTATGAGTCGGATCGACATATTTTTCATAGAGCGAGACTAATTTTTTGTGGGTAATTGACCCGGGGTTGGTACAGTGAAAAATTCCGGACGCTTTTTTTTCAAGCAATTGCCGAAAAACCAAAATCATATCCGGCACTACCGTAACGCTGTTTTCCACATCCACCACTTGCCGATAAGAAGCCAATTTGTCAATCAAATTTCCGACAAACGGATGGTCGTCGATCGGCATGCGAATACGAGCAATGCCAACATTGGGCAAGGTGGACAGCGCCAAATCAGCGGCGTATTTTGATTTGGAATAAACTGCCACCGGATTGCCGGCGTCGTTTTCGGTCCAAGGTCCACCATGAGGCGAAGCGCCATAAAAAATACATCCGGTCCCGATATGTAATAAATACACGCCTCTTTTTTGACAAGCGCTCGCGATTGTAATCGGTAAAACCGTATTGCCGGCAATCGTCTCGAGTTGATGAGTCTCACACCAATCAACATTGGGTTTGCCCACCACGCCGGCGGCATTTAGGATCGCGTCGGGATGGTGCTCGTCAATCAGCGCCAAAACATCTTTTTCGTCGGCAATAATTTTTTCAGAAATAATCGCGTCCGGCCAAGCGCTCGCGCATTTACCTCCGAGCCACCCCTTGCCGATAATTAATATTTTCATAATTTATTAAATTTTTACCGTTAAGCCTCTGTTCACTACCGTAGTTTTCAATCCCAATTCTTCGGTGAGTCTTTTGGCCAACGCGTCCGATGCGGTCGGCTCGCCATGATTGAGATAAACTTTTTTGGGCAAAGATTCTCCTCCCCCGATCCAGTCCATCAATTTTTCTTGATCGGCATGCGCTGAAAAGGCGCCCACCGCTTTGACATGGGCGCGCACAGGCACGGATTCACCCATAATTTTTACCGGCGATACCCCGTCTAAAATTTGCCGACCCAGAGTCCCGCGCGCTTGATAGCCAATAATTAAAAGGGTGCTGTCAGACTCCGGTAAATACCTCAAAGCATGGTGGACAATGCGGCCGCCGTTCATCATGCCGGCTCCGGCAATGATAATTTTCGGCCCGCGAATGGAATTTATTTTTTTTGAATCATTACGCGTCTCGCACATCGTGAGACCGGGAAACTGAAACAAATCGTCACCTGCTTTTACCAAGCGATCCGCTTCTTGGTCGTAATATCCTTTGAATTTACGATAAACTTGAGTGGCATTGATGGCCAAGGGGCTATCCAGAAAAATAGGAACGCGCGGCAAAGAGTGTTGGCGGTCGATAAGGTCATTTAGATCATACAATAATTCCTGCGTGCGTTCAAGTGAAAATGACGGTAACATCAATACTCCTCCGCGCTTCATCGCCTCGGTAATTTCTCGCTCCAAAATCTCCCGTCGTTTGCTTTGATTTTCGTGAATACGATCGCCATAGGTGCTTTCGCAAATCAAAGCGTCAATTCCTCCCGGCAAAGCATCGGTGTCGCGCAGAATAGGCGCATCAACATTGCCCACATCGCCAGAAAATACCACTTTTTTATCGTCAGCGTTTATTTCCACAAAAACCGAGCCAAATATATGTCCGGCTTCGTGAAATCTTATTTTTGCTTCAGCGATCGCAAATTCTTCGTAATATTCGATTGGTTTAAACTGCTGTATCACACCGACGATATCCGTAGAGTCATATAAAATCGGCGAACCAAATTTGCGATTATTGTAACCCATCACCTCGAGAGCGTCTTCAAGGATGAGACGGGTCAAATCAATAGTAGCCGGAGTGGCATAAAAATGGCCGTCATATCCACCCTTGATAAGCAAAGGTAAACGCCCGGTATGATCAAGATGAGCGTGAGTCACGATCACCGCATCCAAAATTTTGGGGTCAAAAACCAGCGGGTCGCTATTTTTGCCTTCATTAAAATCACTCCCTTGAAACATCCCGCAATCAATGAGAATTTTTGTATCCCCCGTCTCGATCAAACTGCAAGAGCCGGTCACTTCGCGCGCCGCCCCAAAAAAGGTAATTTGCATAATAATACAGGTATTATAATACCGTTAATTATAACACACTTTATCCTCTATACAAATGGGTGAAAACATGGTATTATATGAAAAGCATTTTATCAAATTTTTATGCCCAAAGACATTGATAATATCGAAATCGTCGAACCGCCAATCGAAGAACTGACCAAAAAACGCGGCGGGTTCATTCGCACTTGTCTGACCAGTTGCTTGCTCATCGTGATCCTGTTTATTGGAGGCGTGATCGCTTTGCGCCTGTCGCTTGGACCCGGACCACAGTCAATCAAGACTTTACCGGCCGATTTTCCCGCCGATATCATGGTGTATGATCGCGACAATATCGATAATATCACCTTTGTTTCCGGACGCTACAAAAATCGTGGAGTAGAGATAGCCGCTTTTTTCCCAAAAATCATTTTATCTCCTTTGATCGCCCACCTGTCGCCCGCGAATAGCCCGGACAGCTCCGCGAATCAAAGCGGGTCATGGCGCAGTATGTGGAATGTCGCCACCACGCCGGTGAGCGACCAAACCGACTCGATCCAGATCGAATGGCGCGATCTCGACACCTCGCCCGGTTTTTTAATGTCATATTACAAAAAAGAATTGCAAAAGAAAAATTTTTCGATTGATGTCGAAAGTACCGGCAAATCATTTCAACAAATCACTTTTTCGCGCGCTGATGGAATTTCGGGGGCGTTTTATGCGAGTTGGACCATGGGAGATAAATCCCGCACTACCTATGCCATGCTCACGGTTAATGCCTCGTTTCAGCCGATTGCTGCCACCACTACCGCTCCGTAATTATGATTTGGAAAAAAATATTTAACCATTCTTCAAGCAGTATCACCGGAGGCGCCATCATTATCGCTGGCACTTCGTTGTTAAACAAATTTATCGGTCTCGCGCGCGATCGAATTTTGGCGCATTATTTTGGCGCCGGCCCGACTATGGACGCGTATTACGCGGCTTTTAAAATTCCGGATTTAATTTACAACTTGATTGTCGTGGGCGCTTTGACCGCCGGTTTTATTCCGGTATTTACTCGACTCTATCATCGAGGCGAGGACAAATCATCCGCGTGGGATTTGGCGAATAATATTTTAAATATTTTTGGCGTCCTATTGCTTTTTTTCGCGCTTATCGGCATGATTTTCGCTCCGCAAGTGGCGCACTTGGTCGCTCCCGGTTTTGATACCACCGCCACCGCTTTGACCGCCCGTTTTATTCGTCTGATGTTTTGGTCGCCGGTACTGCTTGGACTATCGATGGTAATCGGCGGAATCTTACAATCTTTGCGCCGATTTGTTTTATATGCGCTCGCGCCTATTTTTTACAATCTCGGCATTATTTTTGGCGCTTTGGTTTTGGTGCCTGCTTTGGGATTGATCGGATTGCCGATTGGCGTGATACTCGGCGCTTTTCTTCATCTCGCGCTCCAGATGTTGGGCGCGCGCTCGGCCGGTTGGCGCTGGGGATGGAAGTTTAACTGGCGCGATATTGATACGCGTATCATCGGTCGGTTGATGATTCCACGCACATTGGGTCTCGCTATTTCCAATGTCAATTCGGTGATCATCACTATTCTCGCCTCCACGCTCGCTGTTGGCAGTGTGGCGACTTATTCGTTTGCCGACAATTTACAGTGGGTGCCGATCGGCGTAATCGGTATTCCCTTTGCTTTGGCCGCTTTTCCCGCTCTTTCGGCTGCGGCCGGCAAAAAAAACATGAATGACTTTGTCGGCTCGCTCGCGGGCACGGCTCGACAAATTTTGTTTTTGATTATTCCCTTGTCAATTATTTTTTTGGTGTTGCGCGCCCAAATTGTACGCGTAATTTTGGGATCGGGCGAATTTGACTGGACTGCGACCATCAATACCGCCGATACACTGGCTTTTTTTTCAATCGGCATGTTCGCGCAAGCGCTTAACCCCCTCATGACGCGCGCTTTTTTTGCCCTCGAAAATACCAAAACGCCGTTTTTCATCAGTGTGACCGCCGAAATCGCGGCGATCGCGTCCGCTATATTTTTTAAAAATCATTTGGGGGTGGCCGGGCTCGCTCTCGGTGTGGCTATCGGCGCGGTGATCAACTTTATCTTATTAACTATTTTTCTTTTTCGCATTACCAAAAATCTTGAGATCACCGAAACAATTCGTTCGCTATTAAAAATTTTAGTAGCGGCCGCTCCAATGGCTATCACTATACAGCTACTAAAATATCCCCTGGCTAAATTATTTGATTTGCATTATTTTTGGGGCATTTTTGCTCAAGGAGCCATTGCCGGCATTACTGGACTTTTGGTATATTGTTTGATATGCTGGGGTTTACAATTACCGGAATTTATGGATATAAAGACGGCTTTTCAACGACGATTTTTAAGGATCGCCAATATTCCGGCGGAAATCGATGGTGAAATTAAATAAAAAACCGGCGAACAGTCGCCGGTGTTATAATGAGTAGGCGGCTTAATCACCCCACCTATCTTCATCACCACCCTCATCAAAATGAGTGGTCATGAAGCAATCACCGCCACCATCCTCCTTTTGGAGCGGGCGACGGAGATCTTGAATTTCACTTTCAATGGCCGTTGCGACCACGAAAGCAAAAATAAGATCTAATAAAACGAACGATAGAATAGCTAACTGAATATTAAGATAAAGCGTTTCCATTTATCACCTCCTGATAGACAACTGATTAAAAATATAGCGCAAATCAACATAATTGTCAACATGAATTCTCTAATCAGAAATTTTTGCATTATCGCCCATATCGACCACGGCAAATCGACCCTTGCGGATCGTTTTTTGGAATTAACCGGCACGGTGGCCAAACGCGATATGAAGGCGCAACTGTTGGACAGCATGGATCTCGAACGCGAACGCGGAATCACCATTAAACTCACACCGGTTCGCATGACCTACAACCTTACACCTCATACCTATACCCTAAACTTAATCGACACTCCCGGCCATGTGGATTTTAACTATGAAGTGTCGCGCTCGCTCGCGGCTGTGGAAGGCGCGATTTTACTCGTCGACGCCACCCAAGGCGTGCAGGCTCAGACAATCGGCAATTTGTATCTGGCACTCGAACAAAATCTGACCATCATTCCGGTAATCAATAAGATCGACATGCCGATCGCCAATGTGGAAAAAACCAAAGCGGAAATTATTCATTTATTGGGATGCAAGGAAGACGAAATCATTTTAGCGTCGGGCAAGACCGGCTCGGGCGTGGATGAAATTTTGCGCGCGGTCGTAGAGCGCGTACCGCCTCCTCAAGACAATGTTTCCGCTCCCTTGCGCGCCTTAATTTTTGACTCTTCATACGATGAGTATCGCGGAGTAGTGGCGGCAGTACGCGTGACCGACGGGATACTCAAAAAAAATGACAAGATTTTTTTAATGAGCACCCACTCCCCGGCCGAAGCTCTTGAAGTGGGATATTACGCGCCCAAATTTCATCCGACCGAACAAATAAATAATGGCGAAATCGGCTATGTTGTCACCGGCCTCAAAGATGTGCGCGACTGCCGCGTCGGCGACACGATTACCAATTACGACAAAGAGCATAGTCGCGGAACAGCCGGCGTCGAATTACCGGGGTACAAAGAAGTAAAATCAATGGTATTTGCCGGAATTTTTCCCAAAGAAGGAGACGGCTACGAGGATTTGCGCGACGCGATCGAGAAACTGAAATTAAGCGACTCGGCGCTGTCGTTTGAGCCCGAGCATTCCCATGCTCTCGGGTTTGGTTTTCGATGCGGATTCCTTGGCATGTTGCATTTGGATATTTTTCAAGAGCGCATTCGCCGTGAACACGATCTCGACATCATCATCACCGTGCCGAGTGTCGCCTACAAAGTTACCAAGACCAACGATGAACAATTAGTCGTTAAAAGCGCGCAAAACATGCCCGATCCGGTGCGCGTCAAAAGCATCGAGGAACCCTGGATGACATTGGATATTATCACCCCCAAGGATTTTGTCGGCAATGTGATGGCGCTTGTCAGTGAACGCCAGGGACGATATGTGAATACCGAATATTTGTCAGCTGGCGCGGATCAACGCGCGCTTTTACACTACGAAATTCCATTGGCATCGCTCGTGACGGATTTTTACGATAAACTAAAAACCGTGACCAGCGGCTACGCGTCGATGAACTACGAATACATGAATTACGCGAGCACCGATGTGGTAAAATTAGATATTTATGTGGCGGAGGATTTGGTGGAAGAATTGTCGACTTTGGTTTGGCGAGACGAAGCGTTTAAGACTGGCAAAAAAATCGTCGAATCGCTCAAAGAGAGTTTACCAAAACAGCAATTTATGGTAAAATTACAAGCATCAGTGGGTGGAAAAATTATCGCTTCCGAACACCTATCGGCCTTGCGCAAAGATGTTCTCGCTAAAATGTCGGGTGGCGATTATACGCGTAAAATGAAATTGCTCCAGAAGCAGAAAAAAGGCAAAGCGCGCATGAAATCGCATGGCAAAGTGGATATTCCGGCCGAGACTTATCTGGCGGTACTCAAGAGATAAATGTAGTTTTCGCTCGTGTTTAATTTGTCTATACGCTCCTTATGCTTCGCAGTGTCGCTTTATAGACAAATTAAACACTCGCTCACTACTATCATTGTAATTATCATGCAATATTATGCGTCACAAAACTATTAAGTCTCTCTGGGCATTGGTGGCGATTATCGGCATTTTTGCCATGATTTTATTTACCATCGCGCCGGCTTTTCAATAATATGCAAATATTACGCAAGTATCAGCTCGATATAGTTTTTTTATTTTTCGCATTTTTGCTTTTAGTTTGGGCGTTGTTTTATTTCTTCAAATTTATCGGGGTTGATCCGCATCGTTATGAATGGTTGATTGCGATACCGATTTTGATTATTTATATTACCGGACTTTTGCGCGTGCGCGCCACTGTCGTGCTGTCGGATCGACGCACCCTTACCGGTAAATCGTTATTTTACTGGATCGCGCTCGGAGTGATGGTATTCGCGTCATATAGCTCGCCCATCCCCGCTTCCGACTACTGGTCGATCAACGCTTTATTTTTAGCTTTTACCATCTTTCTCGCCGATAGTTATTGGGATTTTCGGGCCATTGGCCTGCACGGACTTTTAAAAAAATAAATTCTATTTGTTCTGGTATGTCGAAAAAATGGATCATCCCACCCGCCCCGCCGGCGGATTTTATATCTATTCACCCCGAACTGCCGCCGATTGTGGCGCGCCTACTTTGGAATCGCGATATTCGCACGCCGGAACTGATTGACGAATTTTTAAATCCGGATTATACGAGCGATATTCATGATCCGTTTTTATTTCGCGACATGGAAAAAGCCGTGGCGATTATTTTTGAAGCTATTCAAAACCAAAAAAATATCACTGTACATGGCGACTATGATGCCGATGGCGTCTGCGCGAGCACTATTTTGGTAAATACCTTGCTTGCGCTCGGCGCCAAGCCATTTGTAACTGCCGAAAATATGGAAGGCACGCGCGTTTTTCTTCCCCATCGCGAAATTGATGGTTATGGAGTGAATAAAAATACGGTCAAGCATCTGAAGGAAAAACACAAAACCGATTTAATCATTACCTGTGATTGCGGTGTCAGTAATTTGGAAGAAATCAAACTGGCCAAAGATCTCGGAATGCGGGTGGTCGTCACTGATCACCATGCAATTCCCTCGGCGATGCCCCCGGCAGACGCAGTGATCCATCCCAAATTACCGGGTGAAACTTATCCCGACCAGGGATTATGTGGAGCGGGCGTGGCTTTTAAACTGGCACAAGCTCTACTGCAAAAGCACTGCCCGGCGACTGAAGGCAAAACCGCCACTGGTGAATCGTGCGAAGGATTTGAAAAATGGATGCTCGATTTGGTCGCGATCGCCACTGTCGGAGATATGGTGCCTCTCATTGGTGAAAGTCGCACTCTCACCCGCTACGGGCTCACCGTCCTCAATAAAACCAAAAATCTGGGACTGCGCGAACTCATGATTAACGCCGGAATTCTGGACGAAAATGGCAAACAAAAACGCGGACCAATCGACACGCACGCGGTTGGATTTCAAATCGTTCCCCGTCTCAATGCCGCCGGACGCATGGATCACGCCAATACCGCCCTGGCGCTTTTGATGAGCGAAGGTGTCGAAGAGGCGAAAATATTGGCTGAACAACTAAATAAAAATAACACTGACCGCCAAAAATTAACCGATCAAATTTTGACCGCGGCGCGTGAACAAATCATTAATTCGGACCAAAAAAATAATCCGGTACTATTTGCGTTTGACCCGTCATGGCCAACCGGAATTTTGGGATTGGTGTCGGGACGACTTAAGGATGAATTTTACAAACCGGCGCTCGCCCTCGGACTCAACGCCGACAAAGAAATTGTCGGCAGTGGCCGTAGTATCTCCGAATTTAATTTAATCGAGGCTTTGCAGAGCATGCCGGAATATTTTCTTAAATTTGGCGGACATCCGCAAGCAGCGGGATTATCGATCAAAGACGAACAAACTTTGGAAAAATTCAAATCTGCCATAATGGCCCGTGCTGAAACTTTGCTGACAGGCGTCGAACTGGTGCCACAAATTAATATTGATGCCGAAGTGAACCTCGAGGATGTCAACTGGAAACTTTACGATTTACTACAAAAATTCGAACCATTTGGGATGAATAACGAGGAGCCGGTATATGGCGCGCGCGATCTCACTTTGATTTCCGCCGACCCCATCGGCCAAAACGGTAAACACCTTCGCCTGATGGTAAAACACAACTCTCACACCGTGCGTAAAACTATCGCCTTTGGATTTGGAGATAGCAATCGCCATCCTTCTGATTGGAAGAAAAATCTCAAACCGGGTGACAAAATCGATCTCGCTTTCACGGTCGGCGTCAATGAATGGAACGGCAACCGTGAACTGGAACTAAAAATAACCGACATTAAAAAAACTATCTAATTTAATAATTGGCCTTAGATAATATATTTTCAGCCAAGCTCGCTTCGCTCGTAGAGTGCTGAAAATACATTATCAAAGGCCAATTTTTTGTGTATTTAAAAACAGCCGGACAGATATTTTAAATGAAAAACCAGCATGACAGATATTCTTTGAGCGGGTTATGGTCCCACAGGACCATCCCCGAGACCTCGCGGTCGAGGAAAGCGAAAAGATTATCTGTAATGCTGGTTTTATTTTAAGAGATCGGTTATTTTTTCTTCAACTCTTTTTCCAAGTCCTTCCATTTACATTTGAGTTTTTTGATAAGCACCGCCTTCATTTCATCGGCCATTTCCTTTTTGGCGGAATATTCTTCGACCGCGCGATCAACGAGCGCCTCATACATTTCACGAGTAGGGCCTTCAAGTTGTTTAATGCTTTCTTTGAGCTCGATATAAAGCGGATTGAGGTGCTCCACTAATTTAGCGCGCATTTCACGGCCTTTGGGAGTGGCATTAAGCCACATCATGCCGGCACCGAGTAATCCACCAAGGAATAATCCTTTTTTGAAATTGCCCATACCATTTAATTACTGAATTAAATTACGGTCCACACTCTGCGCCGGCGGTATCAGCGCCGGTGCCGGCGCCAAATCCGGCCGAGGCGGAAGCGGTGCTAAGTGTTTGCGAACACTCTGCCGGCTTATTATTAAAAGCCTCACACACAACCGTCTTGATAGCTTCAGCAGAACGATTTGATTCCACTTGAGCGCCATTGATCACGAGAGTGGGAGAACCTTGAACACCATATTTTTCATTTAAACTGGCGTGAACCGGGTATTGCGGATATTGACCGGAAAGCCAAGTGCTTTGATCGTTGAATAACTCCATGGTCTTGAATTGCTTGTTGGTTTTGTCCACACAGGCATTCATCTTACTTTCGTTGATACCGACAGTTTTTTGACATGCTACCGAGTCGCTACTAACGGAAAAACAATCAACATAGGCAATAAATTTTGCCGGCTGTTCGCTTTCAATACAATATTGACGAGTATTCTCTTCGACTTCTTTTTGGCCGTGCATGGCGTATGATACAAATTTGATGCTCATATCAGCCTTGCTACCCAATAATTTCATCACGGGAGTAAAAGCCTTTTGCATTTGGAGGCCATACGGACAATAAGACATTACAAATAACTCAACCACCGGTTTGTCGGACTTCGGCGCCTGCACGACCGGCGCGGCATCTGCCGGATTGTCGGCTACATCATCTGCCGGAGCATCGCTTTTATCAATAATACTATTACCTGATTTCGAAAAATACATGCCGAGCATTACCAAAAAACCGACCGAACAAATAACTAAAACTCCGGCCACCAATCCAACAATAACAGCGCTTTTGGGTTCAAGCGAAGCAAAAAACGATTTCTTTTCTTCCGACATAAATAAAAAATTAGGAATAAATTTCTGTTTGATGGGTTAATTTTACCATACCCCCCACTTGAGTCAAGTGGATAAGTTATTTATTTAAATCACCGTCATCCAACGCGATTTTTCGCGCGATTTTCGTAATATTTTTGTTAATTTTTTCCACCTTGACCATCAGACGAAAAAATAAGTAAAATAATAGCGCGATCGAAGCGTAAACCACGAGATCTGTCCCGCGCCCGATGCCAAACCAACGCGCCATTGGCATGGTAAGATCGGGTTTCCAAACAACAACACCGGCGCCTACCCACAAAGCGGTCCAAAATATAAATGCGCCTATCGCCACATCGCCGCTACGATAACGAGCAAATACTTTGATAATCGCGAAAAAAAAGAATATAATTAACAAAATTTGAATCAATAGCATAGAAAATTAAATTCAAAATTTCAAATTACAAATATCAAAATCGATTCGTTTTTAAAATTTGAGATCTGATATTTATTTGGGATTTGTAATTTAATATTTATAATTTTCACCGCATCATTAGTTCTTTAATCAAATCAGTGATGATGCGCACCCCGCCCCCGATCCCCTGTCCGTATTCATGGTAGCGCACCTCGACCGGAAACTCGATTAATTTCAAATGATGTTTTTTGACCTGACAAATGATCTCGGTGTTGTGCGCCATGCCATCTTGACGAATCGTGATCACCGCGAGCGCGCGCGAATTTAGAATCCGAAAGCCATTGTGCGCGTCGCTCATCCAAACTCCAGTGAACAAATAATTGATCAAACGCGAAATCGGCAAAAGTAAATATTTTTTTGACCACGGCAAACGAGAACGCACATCCAAGAATCTCGAACCAACCAATACATCAGCGCTGTTGTTTTTCAAAACATCAATCGCCGGACCGATATCACCGGGATTCATCTGATCGTCGCCGTCAAAATGCACCACTATCTCGGCCCCGATAGCACGCGCGTATTCATCACCGGTTTGTAGCGCCGCCCCCTGCCCGCGATTAATCACATGCGTCAATACCTTCGCGCCCGCGCGCGTGGCCTCGCCGGCGGTATCATCGGTCGAGCCGTCGTCAATCACGACGATATCTTTCCAACCGTGTTCAAAAAGGCCGCGCACCACGCGACCGATTTGTTTGGCTTCATTGTGGGCGGGCACGACGACCAAAATCATATTATTTTTTCGCGGCCATCACGAGCGCTTCTTTATTGGCCGATACATAATCGATGGCGCGTTGGAGTCCATCCTTGATTCGCACAATCGGCATCCAACCAAGCGCATCTTTGGCCACGGCAATATTTGGGATTCCTTTGGGCGTCAAAAACAGTATCCCTTTTTCAAATACTAATTTGGATTTGGAATTGGTTAATTTGATAATCATCTCGGCCACTTCGCTGTATTTAAATGATTCATCGCCGCCCAAATTCACCAACCGCACTTCCGGTCCGGCCGACATCAAACGCACCAGTCCATCTACCACATCGCTGACATAGCAAAGCGAAGTCGCGAAATTTTTTTCTCCATAAATCACCAAATCATCGCCATTGAGCGCGCTCATAATAAAATCCGGAATCAATTGTTTTTCAAACAAGCGCATGCGCGTGCCATAGGTCGTAAACACGCGCGCTATCTTGGCGTCAATACCATACACCTGCGCGTAGGTCTCGACGCAAGTCTCGGCAAATCGTTTACCCTCGTCAAAACACGCGCGTTCGGACAAATGATTGAAAGTCCCGAGATCGGTTTCTTTGAATACCGCTTTGGCCGGAGTGGACGGACCATAAACCACCGCGCTTGAAGTAAACACATAACGCGCTTTGTATTGGACAGCCAAATCAAGAGTATTGATCATGGACGAAGAATTCGCCCACAGCGCTTGCATTTTGGATTTTTCAAAATCTTTGGGACTGGTCGGACAAGCGAGATGATAAATTTCTTGAATGCCTTGATACTTTAATTTAAATTTGTCGAGCTCGACAAATTTTTCCAAATCAATCGGTTTGTTAATGTCGAAATTTATAAATTCAAAATCCGGATATTGCAGTAAGTGGTTAATGTTTTGCGGAAGAGAATTAGAAAAATCATCGATACAAATGACCTTGGCTTCTTTGAGCAACCGCTCGCACAAATGCGAACCGATAAATCCCGCTCCGCCGGTGACGAGCACATTCTTTTTTTCAAAAATTTGATTGTCCATAAATAGGTGATAGGTTAAAGGTAAAAGGTGTTAGCCGTAATTATTGAAAACTAAGATAAAAGCCGACAGGTATTTGCCTAATACCTACAACCTTCTACCTTCGACCTAATTATACCACCCCACCCGCTTGGTCGTCAATTTACCTTTAACCTTGATTTTCGCGTCGATTCCCGCGTAATTGGGGGCCATCTGCCAATCGCTCACCACGCCTTTGTAGCGGGCGTTTTGGAGCAAATCACCGGTCATACCATACACTTCCCACACGGTTTGATTGGTTTTTCTGATATATTTAGATATCGTCAAAATTGACCGGCCATCGAGGTCGCGCCCAACGAGGATTTTTTGTCCAAGCGCGTTTTTGGAATTCTGCAAAGAAAATTCGCGCCAGTAACGGCCGTTGTTTTTGTATAACTGTACATACAAAAATGGCGGACGAGAAATCAAGACCGCGAATTCTGGCGACCAACTGTCGGTGAAGTATTCAGTGGCAAAACTTATCGGACGCGCGTCTAAAACTGTAATTAGATCAATTTTTTTGGTACCGGTGGTCATCCAAATATTATTTCCAGTGAGTCCATAAGAAATATTTTCGACCGGCAAACGCGAATAATATGCTTGCTTCACAACCGTGCCGACATTGAGCCGAGGTGGCATGGTAATACCAAGACTCTGATTGATGGCGGAAATATTATCGCCAAAATTTAAAATCGTTTCAATTATTTTTCCGGCCGACCATTCGGGATGTAGAGACTTGATCAACCCGGCGGCACCGGCCACGAGCGGAGTCGCAAACGATGTCCCCTGCCAGGGTCCGCCAAAATTTTTCTTGTAACCATAGTCGGGAGCGTAGCGTTCGATGCTATATATTTTTTCTCCGGGCGCGGCGATATCCGCGCACTGACCATAGTCCGCGAATCGGCTTAATTGATCGTTTTTATTGACCGCTGTCACGCCGATGATCCAATTTTCTTGGTCACCACTATCAAAACACGCCGGATAAACCGGATTTGTGTCGAGATCGCCTCGGCCATCATAGCGATTATTACCCGCGGCCGCGACCAGCACCACCCCTTGGTCATACGCCCAACGCATCATTTTTTTCAGATTTTCATCAAACCCCTCGCCCACCACGCTCATACTGATCACGCTCGCACCATTTTTGACCGCATAAACCACGGCCTGCGAAATACTATCATATGAACCCGACCCTGAGCTGTCCACCGCGCGCAAAGCCATAATTTTTACCTGCCAATTGAGACCGGCGCCATTTTTGCCATTGTCGCCCACCGCCCCGATCAATCCGGCCGCGATCGTGCCGTGTCTGACTGCTTCCGGATCATTGATATTTTCAAAAACCGACGGCCGAATATTGTTGTTATTTTCGACAAAATTCCAACCGTGCATATCGTCAATAAAACCATTACCGTCGTCGTCGATGCCATTATCCGAAATTTCATACGGATTAACCCAAACATTGGTCGCGAGATCGTCGTGCCACGAGTCAATACCGGTGTCGATGATCGCGATCACGACTTTGGACGAGCCGGTGGCATAATCCCAAGCGTCCGGCGCGCTGATTTGCGCGTAAAATTCCGACTGATCGAGGTATTGCGGGTCGTTTGGTGTTTTGGCGTGCGCAAAAACCGGTGCCAAAAACACCGCCATCAAAAAAACGCTAATTATTGATTTTATTCGGGAAATATGATACATTAGATTACGATTATTATACCATGTTCTACCGCCTCAAACAACTCACTCTCATGGCCGGGGATTTTGTCGCCTTGTTGTTTGGGTTATTTTTGGCGCTGTCGGAACGCTATGTATTCACTCCCGGCGCGCCCGATATCGCCCTGCTTTGGCCGATGATAGAGCTATTCATCGGCGCTTTGCTGATTATTTTTATTTCCGGCCTTTATGATATCGGTCAAAACCGCAACAACCTCCAATTCTTCCAAAAAATTTTGATGACGGCGTTTGCCTGGGTGATGGTTGGCATGATCTACTTTTATCTCCGTCCCGCTCTCGCCATTTCTCCCAAAACTATTTTGGCGCTGACCGCCCTCAACGGCTTTGGCTTGCTCACTGTTTGGCGCTACATTTACAATCGATTTTTATCCACCGGAATTTTAAAAACCACCGTGGTGTTTACCGGTGTTACTCCGGAAATCATCGAATTGATCGCACTGCTCGAAAAACAACCGGAGCGCGGTTATCGAGTGGCGGGATTTATCATGGCGGATAATTTGCCGGCCGAGCTATCCCGCTACGCGAGCGCGCCCACCTTAAAAATACTTTTAGAAAAAAACAATAATCAAGCGCCCCAGATCATCGTGACCGCGCCGATGCTCTACAAAAACGCTTCGCTACTCAAAGAATTATACGAGCAACTATTCGCGCAGACGACCGTGATGGCTTTGGCGCGATTTTATGAGGATGTGCTCGGACGCATTCCCCCGTTTACTTTTTCCGAGGGGTGGTTTCTAAATAATCTCAACGAGCAACAGAAAAAAATATACGACCGCACGCGCATTGTGACCGATTATTTTTTTGCTTCGCTCATGGCGATATTTTTTGTAATTTCTTTTCCGTTTATTTATTGGGCGATTCGCCTGACTTCACCGGGCCCGATATTTTTTCGCCAACAACGAGTCGGACGCATGGGGCAAGTATTTTTTATATATAAATACCGCACGATGAAAGTGCTCGCGATCGACGGTAGCGCCGAGACCGCCGGAGCGCAATTCGCGAGCGTCGATGACGCGCGCGTCACTCGCGTCGGCAAATTTTTACGCCAGACTCGCCTCGATGAAATCCCGCAATTTATTAATATCTTTCGCAATGAGATGGGGCTCATCGGTCCCAGGCCCGAACGGCCGGAATTTGTCTATGAGCTCACCCGCCAAATGCCATTTTATTCTTTGCGCTGTCTCATCAAACCCGGGCTCACCGGCTGGGCGCAAGTGCAAAAATCGTATTACGGCACTTTGGAAGAAAATCTGCGCAAGCTGGAATACGATTTGTTTTACATTAAAAATCGTGGCTTTTGGCTCGACTTCGCGATCGTGATGCGCACGGTGAATATCGTATTGGGGATGCGGGGGCGGTAGCGGTAAATGATAATATTTAATTTCGAATTTTGAATTTTGAATAAATATTAGAAATTATAATATTAAATATTGATTCGAAATTTTATGAAATTATTATCCGAGATTAGTGACAAAGATAGAAATAAGAACATGCCAAAGATGAATGTCCGCAAAGCCGCAAGAGCGGTATTATTTGATAATAATTTGATACCGCTTTTGTTTGTTTCAAGATATAATTATCACAAATTGCCAGGGGGGGGTATTAAAAAACATGAATCAAAAATTAATGCTCTAAAAAGAGAATCGATGGAAGAAGTTGGTTGTAAAATTGATGCACTGCAAGAATTAGGCAAAATCATTGAATACCGATCGCAGTTTAACCTCAAACAAACATCGTTCTGTTATTCTGGAAATATTATTTCTAAAGGTCAGCCTAATTTTACTAAAAAAGAATTAAGCGATGGATTTAAAATAATCTGGGTGACTTTAAATAAAGCTATAAGCATATTGGCGTCAGATGAACCAGCGAATTACGAAGGTAGTTTTATTCAAAAACGGGATTTGATTATATTGAAGGAAGTCAAAAAAACTTTACAATTTTAAACTTTGTATATTTTTACGCACACCAAAAACCTGGTGTTTTTTTGTTTGTGAATTTTATCCACAAACCAAACCCATTGACTCGGCGCGGAATATGTGGTTAAATATTGCGGATTCGCTCATTCCTAAACAATTTTCCTGGAGAGGAAAATGAACATCGAAAAAAGGGTAGAATTTCAAGCAAAGGGCGCGATGCTATTCGCCGTGAAATTTGACGAGCCTGTGTCGATTCAACAAATCGAACAAATTCTCAAAAATCACGGCCTCGTCATGTTGACCGTGGACAGCGCCCTCGACTCTCCTATCTGGCGTGATCCGGATAACGCGCGCGCTCGCCTGCTCCAAGGCGATAAGAGCGAAGCGAAGCTCGCGGTGTGCGTGCGCAAGCCAAAGCCCGCGCTTCCGGAAGATGTCGAAATGATGACACTCACTGGAAGAAACGGGATGAGCTTCCCAATGAATCCAGTCAGTCAATGCCGGTCGTTCGGCCGTTATTACCAAACAAACGGTTCAGACTTCATGATCTGTCCGGATGTTTGGATTATAACAACCACCCTTACTTAGTAGCCTGCACCCCCAGCAGGCTTTTTTTATTTTTTTAACCCCGCCTTGATCAGCCCGACAAATAGAGGATGCGGGTGGAGCGGACGAGATTTAAATTCCGGATGAAATTGAGAACCGACAAAATACGGATGATTTTTGAGCTCGATCACTTCCATTAGATTTTTTTCTTTGTTCACGCCGACAAATTCCAACCCCGCATTTTCGATTTGTTCGCGAAAGTCATTGTTAAACTCATAACGATGACGATGACGCTCGCTGATATGGTCACTGCCATAAAGCGCGCGCACCTTGCTCCCCTTTTTGAGCTCGCAATCATAGGCGCCGAGGCGCATGGTCCCGCCATAACGATTGCTCGCCACATTTTTGGCCTGCATCGGATTGATGTGGATGATCGGATTTTTGGTCCCCGGATCGCACTCCACCGTGTGCGCGTCTTTGATCCCGAGCACATTGCGCGCCAATTCGATACACGCGAGCTGCATGCCATAACACAGCCCCAAATACGGCACATTGTTTTCGCGGGCGAAACGAATCGCATTGATGATCCCCTCGATCCCGCGCGTGCCAAACCCGCCCGGCACGATGAGACCGTCGTAATTTTTCAAATCCTTGACGCTGGCCGGATCTTTTTCAAATCCTTCGCTGTCGATCCAGGTCATCTCGGCATCGGCGCCATTCCAAATAGCCGCGTGCTTGACCGCTTGAATCACGGAAATATATGAATCCGCCAAGGTGAAATCACCGGTGGCGAAATATTTACCCACCACCGCGATTTTCAATTTCTTGTGGACCGCGCTCACTTTGGTGGCAAATTTATCCCACTCGGTAGATTTTTTTTCTGGTAATTTAATCTTCAATAATTTCGCGAGTAACTTGGAAATATTTTGTTTTTCGAGCACGGCCGGTAACTCGTAAATACTCTCCACATCCGGAGCTGAAACAATATTTTCCGGTTTCATCCAGCAAAATAGCGCCAGCTTTTCTTTGCGCGGTTTATCGAGCGCGTATTTCCCGCGCGCCACGATGATGTCGGCCTGCAAACCGGAATTATTTAGTGTGCGGGCCGCGTGCTGGGTCGGCTTGGTCTTCATCTCGCCGAGATGGGACGGCACCGGCATATATCCCACGAGCACGATCGCCACATCATCGGGGTGGTCAAGCTTCATCATGCGGGCCGCCTCGAGATACAAAATATTTTCATACTCGCCCACGGTCCCGCCAATCTCGATCACCATCACTTCGGCTTTGGTTTTTTTGGCCGCGGTCTCGATGCGCTCGATCACCTCAAAAGGAATGTGGGGCACGACTTGCACGCAATGACCCTTGTAAAACATACTGCGCTCTTTTTCGATGACACTTTGATATACCCGACCGGTAGTCATGTAATTGGTGGAAAAAAGATCGGTATCCAAAAAGCGTTCGTAGTTGCCCATGTCCTGATCGGTCTCGTCGCCATCTTCGGTGACAAAAACTTCGCCATGCTCGACCGGATTCATCGTGCCGGCATCGACATTGATATAGGGATCGATCTTAATTGCTGAAACATTAAAACCGTAATTTTTAAAAATCCGCCCGATGGACGCGGTAGTGATACCCTTGCCTACGCCCGATAGCACCCCGCCAATTACAAATATATATTTGGTTCGCATAAATTTACAAAATATTTAATTTTAAATTTCTAATTTTGAATAAAACTTGAATATAGAATTTTAAAAATTAAAAATTCGAATTTTATTCAAAATTCAAAATTATAAATTCAAAATTACACCGAAACAACTATTGATATCTTGGCTTCTAATCCATGTCTTAATCTAATCTTGACCTCGAATTCACCGGCTTCTTTGATTGGCGCCATGCGAATTTTTTCTTTATCGACCGCGAATCCCATTTTGGTGAGGGCATCGCTGATCTGCTTGGGGCCGATAGCCGCGTATAGCACGCCCGAGGCGCTTGCCTTTTCTTTTAGTTTAACCTCGACTCCGTCGAGCTTGGCCGCGAGCGATTGTTGTTGTTGCAGGTCGCGGAGCTCGTCTTTGGACTTTTTCTTCTTTTGCGCCTCGATTTCGGCGAGTCCTTGAGAGCTCGAAAGCACCGCCAAATGACGCGGAAACAAAAAATTGCGAGCATAGCCCTCGGCCACTTCTCTGATATCGTCGGCCTTGCCCAAGCCGGCCACATTTTGCAATAGTATGACTTTCATACCTACCCTTGATATATTGGCTTAATTATGGTAGTATTGTAACATATCAAAAATAATAAATCAAATATTAAAGACTGTGTCCGAATTCGACATTTTTGATCTTTGATTTTTAATTTTTGATATCTTTTCATGAAATCAGGCTTCATTACCCTTGTCGGCCGATCAAATGTCGGCAAGTCCACCCTGCTCAACACGCTCGTCGGCACCAAACTGGCGATCGTCACCGACAAACCCCAAACTACTCGCCACAATATCCATGGCGTCTTGAACGCGGCCGAAGGGCAGGCGGTATTTGTCGACACTCCCGGCATTTTCAAGGAAAAAGCCGGACCGCTCACCGGCAAACTCACCGAAAAAGCGCGCGAGGCAATCCAAGAGATCGACGGTATCGTCTATGTGGTGGATCCGGAAAAACCGATCGGAGCCGAAGAGCGCTTCGTGATGTCGATCTTGCGCAAACTCGAAATCCCAAAAATTTTGGTGATCAACAAGTGCGATTTGCCGGCCAAAGAAAAAATGTATTTGGATGACTACAAACAGCTGACCGAGGAAATCGAATTTGTGGCGATGTATGAATTATCCGCGCTCAAAAATCGCCATGTCGAACCATTGCGCAAAAAAGTGTTTGAGATCCTACCCGAAGGCGAGCCGAATTATCCGCCGGAGCAATTAACCAATTTGGATCATAAATTTTGGGTGGCGGAAATAATTCGCGAAAAAATCTTCTTGGCTTTACGCAAAGAAGTCCCTTACACCACCAATGTGGAAGTGGACAGCATCGAAGAAAAATCCGATATCTTTGAAATTTATGCTACCGTCTATACGGCAGACAGTCGTTATAAAAAAATGATCATCGGCGCGGGCGGACGAGCGATCAAAGAAATCGGCATCGCGGCACGCAAAGAATTTGAGGCCGCGCTTGGTAAAAAAGTATTCTTAAAACTCGAGGTCGAGACCGATAAACATTGGGCGGAGAAAATATAATAAAGGTGATAGGTATTAGGTAGAAAGTAGAAGGTGTGAAACGGACAATTTTTAATATAACTATAAACAAATCACCGTATTAAAACGGTGATTTAAAATTCATGAATTTTTAACATCTACCCTAACACCTAATACTTGACAACTAATACCTTTTACCTAACACCTTTAATTATTACCTAACAAATTTTCAGCCTTGTTTCTGTTTTAATTTATCCAATGAATCTTGGCGATTATAGCCAAACTGCTCAAATAGTTTATTATAATTGACAGCCACGCGACCTTCATAAACTATCAAAAAGGGAAATTTATTTTGGTTTTTTGTTAAGTCAGCCAACAATTTGATAGCGGTGATATTGCGTACATCGCGCCCTTTCAAACCCTCAAGTGCGGTAAACGCATCCAAATAAGCTCGCAGTGATCCATCGGGAGCTGCTTTTTCATCGCGGGAAGACAAACCACCCATTAATTTATCGTAAAGAACTCCCTTTCTTTTTTGGCGCTGATCGGCAATCGCAAATTTCTGACCATACAAACTTTTATTGTTGCTCCATTGCGTATCGAGCTCATCCAATTGCGCGTCGATCTTTTTCAATTTAGATCCTTTAAAGAATCCTGATGCCTTTGATTTTTCAGCGTTTAGTACATTAATTTTATTTTGAATATCGATATACCGCTCCTCCACACCCTCCCAATAAGGGTGACTAAGATAATTATATCTCTCTTCTTCTACCGGCATCAGCATTAATGCCGCGTCATCTTCTTGCCACACATCACAGAGCTGTTTGGCCGTCTCCATTGCCGCGCGCTCTTTGTCTTCGACCACTTTTTCTTGGGCAGCCACTTTTTCCGCCAAGTCCTTTTCGATTTTAGCCTTGTGTTCGGCTACTACTTGAGAGTGTTGTTTTTGTTCGGCTAAATATTGAATTATCGCGGGATCAGATTCGATCGTTGCTAATTCTTCTCTCAACTTTGTCCACTCTTCGGCGCCTTGTACAACCGAACTTCGAAGCACAGACTCATTCTGCTTCATTTTATCTGTTGCGTCTGGTTTTTCAGACAACAAATCAGTGGCCTTGTTCACATAATCATTGGTCCTGTTTAATTCACTTTCTTTTGTCCCCAACAATTTATTGATTTCATCTCTTCGCGCCAACTTGGCGTCTCTCTTTTTTTTCTTTTCCTCTTCGATTTTGGCTTTTTCGGCTATCATTTCATTATACGCCGCTTCAGGTGTTGACATATGATGGCTGTTTATTTTTTAATAAATAATGCTTTTACAATAATTATAGTAGCACTCTTTTATTTTTTTGGCAAATCAATTAATTCAATATCTGAAGCGCTCGATCAATCATCACATCCTCGCCCACTTTTTCTTTTTCGAAATCCTCTATTACTTCGATGTCGGGCGTGATGCCGGATTCATTGATATTTTTGCCATTGGGAGTGAGCCATTCGGCTACGGTCAATTTCAAAGCGGAACCATCATCAAAAGTCTCAAACTCCTGCACACTTCCCTTGCCAAATGATTTCTCTCCGATAATCGTCGCTGATTTGTGATCTTGAAGCGCACCCGCCACTATCTCGCTGGCCGATGCCGAACCACCATTGATGAGCACCGCGGTCTTGAGACCAAACAAACGATGCTCCCCTTCGGTTTCGTGTGTATTGATTGTGGTCGAAGAAAATCTCTCGCTCACGATCTTGCCGTCTTTGATCCACTCGCTCGCCATCGTCACGGCGGAATCAAGGTAGCCACCCGGATTATTACGCAGATCGAGAATCATCGCCTTGGCTCCGTCTTTTTTAAGCTGACGAACATAGCGATCAAAATCACCGGTCGTATTTTCATTAAATTGCATCACGCGCACATACGCCACTTTGCCTGCCCCGTCACTGGCGGGGTCGCCTTTCCACTCAAACATCACCGACGGAACATTGATCTTGGCGCGAATAATAGTGATATCGATGGTCTTGGTTGATCCGGCGCGCGCAATCATGAGGACCACCGGTGTGCCGGCCTGGCCGCGAATCTTCATCACCGCGGCGGTCGAATCCATGCCGGTCGTATCTACTTTGTCGATAGCGAGGATTTGATCTCCCGGGCGCAGACCGGCTTTTTGAGCGGGTGAATCAGGTAGTGGCGATACCACTACGAGCTGGCCGAGTTTCAAGCCGATCTCCGCGCCAATACCCTCAAATTCGCCGGATAAACTTTTAGCAAATTCGTCAGCTGATTTGGGTGGCAAATACACAGAATATGGATCACCGAGCGCATACACCAGCCCTTGGACGGCGCCATAAAATAAATCCGTATCTTTGACTGTGCCGGACTTCACATATTTTTCTCGGATTTTATCCCAAACATTCCAAAATTCATTAAAGTCAACACTGTCGGATCGATTGGCGTTGCGCTTGAAATTTAATAGTTTGGAAATTTCCACATTACCGCTGTCGCCGGTGATTTGACCGCGCACATACCACGCCTGCCCGGCCAAAACGCCAAGGCCAAATGAAATAATAAACAAAATGACGGCAATGTAGATGCCGGCGTATTTATGCGCGCGGATTTTGGAAGGAGAAAGGTTCATAAAAACATTAATTTAAATCTCAAATTCAAAATTACAAATTCCAAATAAATTTCAAATAACAAATATCCAAAAATAACTTAAAATTCGAAATTCAAAATTAAATATTATCGTCAACTATCTTAATATCCGCTCCGGCGATATTTAAGGTCTCATAAAGATTCTCATAACCGCGGTCAATCTCGTAGGTATTGCGCAAAATACTCTGCCCTTTGGCTCCGAGCATGCAGATCAAAACATTGACCGCCGGACGAAGCGCGGGCGGAGCGATAATTTCGGCCGCCTTGAGCTCGCTTGGCCCCTCAACAAACACCCGGTGCGGATCAAGCACAGTGACGCGCGCGCCCAATTTCAAAAGATCAAAACTATACATCGCGCGATTTTCATAAGCCCAATCATGCACGAGAGTGCGCCCCTCGGCCATAGCCAGAATCGGAATAAACAATGGCAAATTGTCGAGATTTAATCCCGGAAAAGGCCGACCATCGATCTTGTCAGGAGGAGCAACGAGGTCGCTTGGTAAAATTTCTATATCTACGATCTCAAAGTTTCCACCGACCGACAGGCGATTATTTTTCAATTTAAATTTTTGCCCCATTTTTTCGAGTTTGACGAGTTCGAGCTCTAAAAATTCAAGTGGGCAATTGGTGATAGTGAGGTGTGAACGCGTGACAATGGCGGCGGCGATATATGTCATGGCCACGATCGGGTCGGGCATGATCGAATAATTCTCAACCGGAGTCAATTTTTCCACTCCATGAATCTTGAGCGTGGTCGTACCGATACCATCGATACGAGCGCCGGCTCTCACCAAAAAATGACACAAATCCTGCACCATGTAATTGGCCGAGGCCATCTTGATCACAGTTTCACCGACGGTCTGCGCGGCCGCCATGATGGCGTTTTCGGTGGCAGTGTCGCCCGACTCATACATCACGAGGTGCGCGGGGCGAAGCAAGTTATTTTTTATTTCATAATATCCGTCTTTGGACTCGACTTCGACACCAAATTTTTCCAACGCAAAAATATGCGGCTTCACCGTGCGTTGTCCCAGCTTGCACCCACCTGATTTAAAAATTTTGTATTTTTTTTCGCGACTGGCAAGAGCGCCCATGAGCATGAGTGATGAGCGAGTTTTTTCGGAAGCGCTGCGATCAATATGCGACAAATCCAAATCACCCGAAGCATCCACGGTCAAATTTCCTTTGCCTGTCATCTCGACTTTCACGCCGATACTCCTGATGAGCTCAATAATCCGATTGACTTCTTCAATCTCTGGCACCGCTACCAAGCTGGTGCGGCCGCGAATAGCGCAACAAGCGCACAAAATCGCCACAGCGCTATTTTTGGCCGATTGATTGACGATTTCGCCTTGTAATTTTTTTCCGCCGTTGATGATGAGATGGGACATATCTTAGCTTGTAGGTATTAGGTGAAAGGTATTGGTAAAAATACCAAAAATGGCGGAATCATCTTTGACAATTACCATTTTTTTAGATAGTATGATTATACTACATAAATCAGTGATTGGCAACCATTCGCGCCTAACACCTTTAACCTCTCACCTAATACCCAAAATGGAATATCCCAATACCAGATTAACCCGTCCGATTCGGCGAGCGATTTTAGGCCTATTCATCGCCTCTTTTTTTATCATTTCGCCGCTCATCGTCATGTATACTCAAGGCTATCGCTATGATTGGCAAAATGGCCGCCGACGCGAGATTGGAGCCGTGAGCATCGATGTCGAGCCGATCGACGCTAACGCCAATTTGGGCGGGGTGGAAATCAAATCCGGCATGCCCATTCGCCTCAACAACATCACTCCGCGCAAATATCATCTCAAAATTTCCGCGTCCGGATATTATGATTGGAACAAAGACATCGAGGTTCAAAATAAACAAACGGTTTATATCAAAGAAATCGGACTTTTGAAAAAAAATAATCCGCAAATTATTACTACGACGACTGTCGATGATCTGTATTTATCATCTGACAGCGCGCTTCTTGCCGGAGTGAATGGCCGCCAGGTGATGATTTTTAACACTCAAAATAATTCGATGACGAAAATTTTTTCCGACAAAAAAACCGAATCATTGGCAGTAGCGTGGTCAAAAAAAGGTCATCGACTATTGATCACTGACAAGGTCGCGCCATTTGATACGGCGATGATTATTGATGCTGACAATTTTTCCAAAAAAATCGATTTAACGACAGAGAGCGCGCCGATCACCAAAATACAATGGTCTGATGATGACTCCGGTATAATATATTATTCCACTGAAAAGGAAATTCGTTCACTCAATCCGATCACCGGTAATAGCGCGCGGGTGGCAACTAATAAGTATGTAGATTGGTATATGGAGGGCGGAGCACTCTGGACGATGCAAACCGCTTCGAACACACAAAATTTGCGCATCGTAAAAGACACCGCCGGATTTGCATCCGACCTCTCCATCATTGATACCGAAGTGTTGCCGGCCGATTTTAACAATCTTTCCATAGTGACGGGAGCGCGCGGACAAATTTTACTAAAAAACGCCAGTCAATCGCTCATGTATCTGGTCGCTCCGCAAGGAACATACAAAATCGCGGCCAATGATTATTTAATTTCACCATATAATAACTGGTGGCTATTTTGGACGCCATGGGAATTGATCACTTACAGCGAAGGGGGCGAGCCGATGCTTTTAAATCGCTCGGGTGAAGGCCTAAAACAAGTTGTCCCATTGGATAAATACAACACTCTGGCATTATCTTGGAATAAAAATACCACCGCTCTTTTTCCGTATTATTTGGTAACCGACGAACTCATTAAATCTGCGGTGCGTTCTTTTGAGGCCGATAGCGTCAATCATATTTTATATTTCAGTGGGAAATATGGTGATAGCGACGGCGTCTGGAAATTAAATTACTAATTTTTTATGCAAGTTAAAATATTCTCGGACGGCGGAGCGCGCGGTAATCCCGGGCCGGCCGCGAGCGGAGTGGTAATCAAAAATATGGCCGGTGAAAATCTGGCCGCTTTTGGAAAATATCTTGGAGAACAAACCAATAATTACGCCGAATACATGGGACTGATACTCGGACTCACGCGCGCGTTGGAATTGGGCGCGACCGAAGTGGAATGTGTGCTCGACAGCGAGCTTGTTACCAAACAAATGAAACGCGAATATCGCGTGAAAGAACCGGGATTACAAAAATTGTATTTACAGGCATATAACCTGACGACAAAATTTAAAAAAGTAAAATTTACCCATATAATGCGCGCCGGAAACAAAGAGGCGGATAAGCTCGTGAATGAGGCGCTGGATAAACGCTAAATACAAAATACACCCCTAACTGAATTCTCTGAGCGGGTTATGCGCCCGCAGGCGCATCCCTGAGGCCTCGCGGCCGAGGAAAGCGAAGAGATTTAAGTTAGGGGTGTATTTTTGTACAATTAGGTTTACTCAGCGGTCGGGACAGTGATGGCGGTGGATGATGTGACTTCAGATCGATACGCGGCTTCATTGGCGGCCTTAGCAGCGCTATACGCAGTTTGAGCGGCTTTTTGGGCCAATTTAAAATCCGCATCCGCTTTTTTGACAGCGGCATTGCGAATATCACGCGCCGCTTTGACCACCTTCTGATATTCTGTCTGGGCGGCTTTATTTAAATCATTACGGGCTTTAAGCGCGTCTCTTTTGGCCTCCCAAATGGCGCCGACTTTTTCTCGCTCGTTTTTCAATTGCGCGCGCACCGCTTCGCGGGCGGTCTTTAAATTGGCAAAAGCGGCTTCGCGATCAGCCTTGAGTTGTTCCCAAACGGTTGTTGTTTCACTTGTCTGGTCCGTATCATCAGCGAAAGCCGGGGCCATTACAACCAGCAAGCCTAACACCACCATGGCAATTAATAATTTTTTCATATTTTAATTGTTATCGATAATATTTATAATAAAAATTTTCGCCTCGACCTGTGGCGATAAACTTATTATACCACAATTGATTTTTGTCGACAAATTTAAAAAGTGTCTTTTAAAAACGACCGGTGATCTGATCACAAGTCGTTTTTTATTTCTTCCAATTTTTTGCGCGCGTCGCGCGAGAGTTTTTTGGGCACGCGGATTTTTATTTTGATATAATGATCACCGCGCGCGCTACTGTTGATATGTTGGATGCCATGATTTTTTAATCGGATGAGCGCACCGGATTCGGTGCCTTCGGGGACCATGACTTTGAGCGGACCGTCGATAGTCTCAACTTCCAATTTGTCGCCCAGCACCGCCTGCGCGAAATTGATTTCGCTTTCAGTGTAAACATCAAAACCTTCGCGGTGAAAAAGTTTGTTGTGGCGCACATGCACTTGCACATACAGATCCCCCGCCCCAGCGCCATGCGGAGCCACTTCGCCATAGCCGGACAAGCGAATGGACTGACCATCGTCAATGCCGGCGGGAATCTTAACTTTTACATTTTGGGATTTGGCGAGTACGCCATCACCACCGCAGTGCTTGCATTTTTTACCCGGGTGTTCGCCTCGGCCTTGGCAGGTAGGGCAAGCGGCCACAGTCTGCATCACGCCCATAAAGGTGCGTTGTTGTTGCACTACTTGGCCCTGGCCGTGGCAAGTGCCGCATTTTTCCATTTTACTCCCGGGCTCGGCGCCGGTGCCACCGCAAACATCACAGGCGGATTGTTTGCGTAAATTCAAATCGCGCTCCACGCCAAACGCCGCTTCTTTAAAATCTATTTCTACATCGACTTGGATATCGCGACCGCGTCTCGCCGAAGCTCGACCGGCCCGAGCGGAGGCGGACCCGCCAAACAGATCGCCAAAAATATCTCCAAAACCACCCCCGAAGTCAAAATTCATCCCTTGACCACCAAAACCACCTTGCCCGCCCTGTTGGCGAAACGCATTCATAATATCTTCCCAACTACCGCCGGCGCCACCCCAACCGCCCTGCTGTTCAAAATCCGATCCAAACTGGTCAAACTTGGCGCGCTTGTCCGCGTCGCCGAGTACCTGAAAAGCCTCGTTTATTTCTTTAAACTTTTTTTCATCGCCACCCGGTCGGTCCGGGTGGTGTTGCATGGCGAGTTTTTTAAACGCCTTTTTTATTTCGTCGGCCGTGGCGTTTTTTTCGACGCCGAGTATTTTGTAGTAATCTTTGGACATAACCAGTAAATTTCTAATTTTCAATTTCTACTTTTCAAACAATTTTCAATTTTTTAATATCAAATAATAAAACTGTTTACTATTTGTCCAACTGCCATACTACCACCATCATTGACTTTTTTATGCAGTTATGCTAAGGTTAAAATCGGTTCTAAATTCACAAAGGAAGGGAAGAAAAAATGAAAAATTTATTGGTGTTACTCACGATTTTCTTCGTGGGGATGCTGATCGGTGGTGGGGGTTACTGCGCCACCTTCCAAATTCACCAGGGATGGGGCGGGAACATCGCCTTCGTGGTTGCCTTCGTGGGATTTTTGGGGGGCATCCTCTCCCCAATCGCCGCTGAATGGAGCGCAACCACCAGCACGACCGAAGTGCTGTGTTCCAAGCTCTGGTAACCACCCGCCCCGGCTGGCGCCTTCGCGCGCCCCGGGGTCTTTTTTTATTACACATCCAATCTCTCGGACAATGTTTTTATTGTTGCCAACAATTTTTCTTCCGATCCTTTATTTGGGGCATGCTTAATCAAATCTAAATAACCAGAAATGGGAGCTAATAAATTTCTTAACCAATTCATAAAAGGCGCATCCGGCGTACCCGTATCGTCTTTGACGATTTTATCAAACAGAACTTTCTCTTTTCTGTTCAACCCGTTTATCCATTCCGGTTGGCCAAAATCATCTCTTTCAGAAAATCTTAATATCGCTAAAAAATCCGTCCAATACTCTAACGCATCATGAGTCAAAGTATCAACATCAATTTTGGCCAAGGTCTTATCGGCAGACCCTAATTTTTCCTTTAATTTCCCCATCTGCCCTCTAAACCATTCTGTTTCAACATTAAAACGCTCAATATAAGCACTCATAATTAATATGGATAATTATCCCAAGGCAAATCCTTGGATAGTAGGATTTTATTTCACCACCTCGCCTTCAATCGGACCCTGATCTTGCTTAGACGCGTCACCGTCGTTCGTATTCGCATCATTCGCCTTACCATTCGCACTATTTGAAGCACTATTCGCACTATACATCTTCGCCCCCACCACCTGCGCCGCCTTGGATAGCGCTTCGCTGGCTTTTTTGATCGCTTCCACATCATCTTTGTCTTTGCAATCCTTCACATACTTGATCCCCTCTTCCACATTTTTCTTTTCATCATCGGTGATGGCGACTTTTTTTTCTTCCACTTCTTTCATCATTTTTTCGGTGGTGTATACCATCGTGTCCGCCAAATTGCGCGTTTCGATCAGTTCTTGTTTTTTCTTATCTTCATCGGCGTGCGTTTCAGCCTCTTTTTTCATGCGTTCCACTTCGTCTTTGGACAAACCGGTGGACGCCGTGATCTTGATGCTTTGTTCCTTGTTGGTGGCTTTGTCTTTGGCTTTGACATTCAAAATGCCGTTGGCATCAATGTCAAAAGTTACTTCCACCTGCGGCACACCGCGCGGGGCCGGCGGGATACCGTCGAGCATAAACCGACCGAGCGATTTGTTGTCGCCAGCCATCGGGCGCTCGCCTTGCAAAACATGGATCTCCACGCCCGGCTGATTGTCGGCCGCGGTAGAAAAAACTTGCGTCTTGCTGGTTGGAATAGTGGTGTTGCGTTCAATCAATTTGGTCATCACACTACCCATGGTTTCCAAACCAAGCGACAAAGGTGTCACATCCAAAAGTAAAATATCTTTGACATCGCCTTTGAGCACACCACCCTGCACACCGGCGCCAATCGCCACCACTTCATCCGGGTTTACCGTGATATTCGCTTTTTTGCCAAAAAATTTCTCGACTGTTTGAATCACCAGTGGCATGCGGGTCATACCGCCGACCATCACCACTTCATGCAAATCACTGACTTTGAGTTTGGCATCGTCGAGCGCCTTTTGCACCGGACCAAGCGAGCGTTGCACCAAATCCCCTACCAGTTCTTCCAATTTGGAGCGAGTAAGTTTCATGACCAAATGTTTGGGACCGTTGGAGTCAGAAGTAATAAACGGCTGGTTGATTTCGGTTTCTTGTGAAGTGGACAGTTCTATCTTGGCTTTTTCGGCCGCTTCCTTGATGCGTTGTAACGCAAGATTGTCTTTGGACAGATCAATGCCTTGATCTTTTTTGAATTCATCCAAAATATATTGAATCAAAACCTGGTCAAAGTCATCACCACCGAGATGGGTGTCGCCATTGGTGGAAAGCACCTGAACATTATCCGGCGCGACTTCAAGAATGGAAATATCAAAAGTGCCGCCGCCGAGATCGTACACCGCGATTTTTTGTTCGGTCTTTTTGTCAAAACCATAAGCGAGCGCGGCCGCGGTCGGTTCGTTTATAATGCGCAAAACATTAAGACCGGCAATCACACCCGCGTCTTTGGTGGCCTGGCGTTGCGAATCATCAAAATACGCCGGCACGGTGATAATCGCGTCGGTAATTTTTTCACCAATGCGTTCTTCGGCATCAGCTTTCATTTTGCCCAAAATCATCGCCGAGATTTCTTGCGGTGAATATTCTTTTCCCTGCATCGCCACTTTCACGCCCTCACCCGCTTGCACGATTTTGTACGGCATCAGTTTGAGATCGCGCTGAACTTCGGAGTCGGTAAACCGACGACCAATGAGACGCTTGATGGAATACAATGTGTTTTCCGGATTGGTGACGGCTTGACGCTTGGCAAGCTGACCCACCAGGCGTTCACCGGATTTGCTAATAGCGACCACCGACGGTGTGGTACGCGCGCCTTCTTTATTTTCGAGAACTTTCGGCTGGCCGCCCTCGATGATGGCCATACAACTGTTGGTTGTGCCCAAGTCTATACCCAAAACTTTTGACATAGTATTATTTGATTAATGATAAATGTTAATTAATAATTGAAAACCGAGATCGACTTGCCCTGCCGAAGCCCAAAGGGCGAAGGCGGGTACCTAATACTTTACTCATATGTTTTTATGTCATTCTGAACGAAGCGAAGAATCTTTGTCTTCCACTTGGCTCGTTAGTAATTTAGATTTTAATAAATTAAATTTTAATTTACTAATTTACAAAATAGTTTTTTCTTTTTTAGCTTTTTTTAGTAATTTTTCCAAATCTTCACGAGGAATGATTGGGCACGACTCGCCCCATGTCCACTTGTTAATTTTATTTCCATTTTTGCCGACCATATAGTAACCAAATCGGTATTCAATTTCGCCAATTTTCAATTTTTTATGAGTAATTGGGCGCTTTATTTTAACCCGCCGAAACCTTTCTATAATAAATATCTTTTCTTTTGTATTAAACTGTGGCATTAAAGTCCACGCCTCTCTTATAAAACCATAACGACCCTTTCTGTTTATGTCAGGAAGCCATTTTAATAAATTGTCCTTTTTGGTTTTTTTGTATTTATCTAAAACATCCTGAAAGTGTTTACTTCTACGATTGATAAATTCTTTTGCTGATTCGATTTTCATATTATTTTTCACTTTTATCCACAAACTTCTCCAACTCCTCAATCAACAGCAACCGCGAACGCGTGGCGGCGGTTTGAAGCGCCAGCGAGGGTTGGTGTCCAAAACCGACATACTCCACATTTTTGCCTTTTTCTTTTACTTTCTGCATCGCCGGCAACAAATCCGTGTCCGACGAAATCACAATCGCGTCATCATACAAATCTTCATACGCGCCCACGAGTAAATCCGTCGCAATTTTCACATCCACGCCTTTTTCGTGATAAACACCGTCGTTTTTCATCAAATATCCTTTATGGACAATTACTTTCTGATCACGCAGGTGATTAAATAAATTCCTTTGCGCCAAACGCAACATCTGTCCTTTGGCATCGTTAAACGCCGCTCTAACCACTCCGACATAATATCCAATAGCCACCAATTCTCTTTCGCCTGCCAATTCATTACACAAAGCATTATAACCGTACTTTCGTAAATTTTTTATCCCCAACGATTTCATCTTGAAGTAAAAATTACTTCCGTCAATGAATACCGCCGCCCGCCTGTTATTACCCATATGTTTCTATAAAATAAAAACCCCACCGGGCCCCCTTTCGGGGGCAGGGTGGGTGGTTTTAGTTAAAAATAGTATAACACACCACCCAGTGCTTGTCAAGTGGATAAATTGTAATGTACTTACTTCTTCCCTTTCTTCACAATCTTAATATTTACCTGTTTACTTGCAACCTCATTTGCTTTTGGACAAGTGATCTTCAAAATCCCATCCTCAAACTCGGCGCTGACTTTGTCCTCCACCACTGCGGCCGGCAAGGCCACTTGGCGGAAAAACGCGCCACTACGCACTTCTTTGCGGTAATAATTTTTGTCGTCTACTTCGTGCTCTTTGCGATGCTCGCCTTGCACGGTAAGCACGCCTTTTTCCACGGTGATTTTGACATCATCGGGGCTGACACCGGCCAAGGGTGATTCCACGACCACCGCCTTGTCGGTTTCATACACATCCATCGCCGGCGCAAAGGCCTTCATGGATTGATTTTGCAAAGACGGAAAACGGCTCATGGCCTCCTCCATTTCCGCGAATGGATCCCACATGGGGTTGTAGCGAATTATGGACATATATATATATATTCCTCCCACTCGTCTACTCCGTGCGAAGTAAACGGTGATTAAAATTTCTAATTTCTAATTTTCCAATTGCTGGTTCGCAGCCAGTATTTCTAAACAATATCTAATATCCAATTTTTAATTTAAAATTGAATAATTGAAAATTGTTTGAAAATTAATAATTGAAAATTTAAAATTATTTCGCAATAATCACCCGCGCCGCGCGGATCACGCGCTCGCCGACTTTATACCCACCGGAAATTTCTTTGACGATCTCCCCGGCTTCTTTGCCTTCCACTTCTTCTCCACCCGCAGCCTCGTGATATTTCGGATCAAATTTTTCGCCGACAGTTTTTATTTCTTCCACTCCGTGCGCTTTCAAAATATCCGCGAATTGTTTCAAAACATATTTCACCCCTTCAATCCACGCGTCTGGATTCCCGCCTTCGCGGGAATGACATGAGGCAACCGTCATTTTCAGATGTTCATACACCGGAATAAACTCCTCCAAAATCTGCACCTCGCTCATCTGCGCCCATTCACCGCGGCGCTTGCTGGTTTCAGCCTGCAGATTTTTGTAATCCGCGAGAGCTCGTTGCCAGCCGGTTTTGTATTCGGTACATTCCATTCTCAACTTTTCACAATCTTTGCATTCACGACCAAATAATCCATGTTTTTTATTTTTGACGCGCTCATTAAAAGCCAAAACAAATTTTTGCGTTCCATACGCGACTTTTTGCTCTTTAAGCACGGTCTTGGGATCAAACCAATTGAATTCCTGTAATTCTTCATTTAATTTAATCTCGCCTCCGCTGACGCGCGCAAAAAAATCCAAAAAAATATAATGCCTCTGTTTTTGGTATTCCGGCGGATTAATGGCGTCTTGAAATTGGGCGAACTCAATATTATCTATTTCCAAACCAGTTTCTTCCATGACTTCGCGACGCAACGCCTGATCTAAGGTTTCGCCCATTTCCACATGACCGCCCGGCACCACCCATCCGTCACCAAACTTCGCGCCGCGGAAAAGCAAAATTTTTCCATCGTCGTTGTAGATTAAGGCGCCGACAGTGGCTTCGGGGTAAATTTGTTTTTGTTCGTCAGACATAATTAAATGAATAGATCCTTCGCTTCGCCTGCCTGCCGGTAGGCAAGGCTCAGGATGACATTATAGTAATTCTTTTACTTTGTTCACTAACCCAAAATTGCGCGCGTAATTCATACGCATCGGACCCAACAGCGCGAGCAAACTATCATCGCCAAAGCGAAAAGCCAACACTGACAGCGCGTTGCCAAAACTATGCTCGGCCCCGACAAAATATTTGGGCTCGGCGCCGACATTATCAAAAAAAGTTTTCAAACAATCTTCGCAATGATCAAAGATCTGCGACACATCGGCCACCAGCTGGAGCTCTTGAAATTCCGGCTTGGAAAACAAATTTGATAGGCCGGTATAATACACCTTGTCCGGAGAAAAAGCGAGGATCACGGTCTCGTCCGACAACTCCGCCAACGCCTTCACCAACTCTTTGTCGCTTTGTTCCTTATTCGTTATTCCTTTATCCTTCAAACACATCCCAAACACATCATTATCTTTTTTGGATAACTTGGCTTTGGACATATCCAAATCTGCCAAATAAGCGAGATAGCCCTTTTCAGTCGGAATCCGGCCGGCGCTGGTGTGCGGATGAGTAAGATAACCATCGTCCTCGAGCGCCCGCAGGTCGTTGCGCACTGTGGCCTCGCCGACATCCAATTTGCCTTTGGCCAACAAAAATCGCGAACCGATCGGCTCGGCCGTTTTGATATAGCTATCAATAACGAGGTTTAGAAGCTGTAATTGACGAGTTTGCATAATTATCACTCAAAGCCTACGAGTGATAATATACCACAAAGTTATCCACAGGTCAAGGAGAAGCGGGTTTTACACCTGCCCCACTGGCGCGATCTCGGACAGCAGAACATTTTCCACAAAAATCCCGCGCGAATAAAAAATTCGTTCCAGTTCATTCTTGAGCTCGGTCTCGACGGTGTCGCGCTCAGCGCCGATCAGGTCGGCATAATCAAAACGACTCAAAACCATCTTGACGCGACTGCGAATGGTGGGACGAACAATCTTGGCCACGAAATCCTCGCCGATCGTCTGCCAAATGCTCGGGATCTGATGCACATCGAGACGCAGTAAAATCGTCCCCTCGACGCCAACCTTTTTGCCGTCTTTCGTCGGCGCGGAAATCGGGATATCGCCGAGAGCGCGCTCATGCTCCGGATTAAATTGTCGAGAAATCGAATATTCCAAAGTTTGGGTGTTGAATAATTTCGCTTTTTGCCAAAACGGAATTTTTAAATGCAACCCCGGTGTCAAAACTTTTTTGAGCACGCCTCGGCCGAGATCATACACGCAGGCCACATAGCCCGGGGGCACACTGATAAAAAGTCCCTTGAGCACATCATCGACGACGAACGAATACATGAGCTTGTCTAAAGAATCTTCGGACATACATTATATTTCAAAAATAAAAAATAATAAATTATTTTTTTATGGGAAAAATAATTTTACGAATCAAAGTGACGAGATCGGAAAAAATCATGGTGGTCAAAATAAAAAGCGATTTGACCATCGGCAACATCCACAACGCAAAAAATGTAAACAAAGGAAAAACCAACAAATAATACATCTCGCCCTTAGCCCATTTCTTTTTTCCGCGATTTTCGACAATCAACGAAATGAGCAAATAGCCGGCGGCAATCCCCGCCCATATCTTATCGTGAAAATTCCCCAAATTAAAACCGTAAAAATAAATATTGAGCCGGCCGGGATAATCGATGAACGGATAAAGCATCTTGGTCACGCGCTCGCCCGTGATCCCGCCCATAAATACCTGATACAGCAAGATCAATACGAGCACTTGGATCGCGAGCAATACCACTTTCGCCCAAGGCGAAATCTGGTGGCGCTTCATGATCTTGCGAAATTCTTCTTTGCGCGCCACCGGATCGTTTTTGTAGGCTTGGATTGCCCGACGCGCTTCTTCTTCGACGCGCGCGTGTTTGAGGGCGTTGCGCTCGCTCATAATCGTGAGCGGTAATAGCACCAAGCGTAAAAAAATAGTGAGCCACACGACCGCCCACCCGAGATTTTTTTCCGCGATATTGCTATAAATCCAAATCAACGCGTTAAAAAGCGGCTGATAAAGAAAAGTTAACCAAATATATGATAGCATAGGCCGGAATCTGTATAGTGGTTATTTTATCACAAAAATCAACAACTGGCAACTTAAAACGGTAATTTCGCCTGTCGACTCTCGATCCACTCGATCCAGTGTTTGATCCCCCGCCGAGTGATTTTGACCTCACGGATAAACCATTTTTGGGTGGTGCGCGTGCCAAATCCGACGAGAAACCCCTTGTCGATCAGTCGCTCCAGGCATTTGGTGATAGTATTGATCGCGTCTTTGCGCCTGATTTTTTTACTACGATAAAACACATGAAACACCCGACGATGCACCGCCTCCCCCTTTTTCGCAAAACATTCTTTTAAAATGTGCCGTTGGAGGAGCGAGAGCATAAACATTGAAATCCTAAATCCTAATTTCTAAATCCTAAACAATTTCAAAACTCAAAATTTTAAATTTCAAAATTGTAATTTAAACATTTGGATTTGTTTAGAGTTTAGTATTTAGTGCTTAGAGTTTCTTAATGTGCGCGTCTTTAAGCGCAGTATCCGGCAACGGACTCGGCGCCCCCATCATGAGGTCGCGCGCGTCGCCGGTTTTGGGAAAGGTGATCACTTCTCGGATATTTGGCTCACCCGCCAGAATCATCACTAACCGATCAATGCCGGGCGCGATACCACCATGGGGCGGAGCGCCAAATTCAAATGCTTCAAGCATATGGCCAAATTGATCCTTAATTTGATCTTCGGTGAATCCCATAATTTCCAATACCGCACGCAAGGCCTTGGGGTCGTGATTGCGAATACTGCCGCCGCCCACTTCATAGCCATTGAGTACAATATCGTATTGCGCGGCAATAATTTTTTCGATATTTTTTTGAGCCAACAAATCCTCCTGCCACTCGGGCATGGCCGAAGAAAAAGGATTATGAGTAAATGTCCACCCGCCCGCTTCAGTTTTTTCGAAAAACGGAAAATCAATCACCCAACAAAAAGCCAGTTCATTGGGATCATTTTTGTCTTTACGCAAATCCGGCCTATCCGTGCCGTATTTTTCCAACGCCTCTTTGTGTGATAGGCGCGGAAACGGCACTTGTTGTATTTTTTTCTCGGGTGTAACTTTGGCCACCAATTTGATTATCATATCTTCCACCAAACTCATCACATCCTCGCGATCAACAAATGACATCTCCATATCCAGCTGGGTGAATTCCGGTTGACGATCACCGCGCTGATCTTCGTCGCGAAAACAGCGGGCCACCTGGAAATATCTCTCCATGCCAGCGACCATCAGTAGTTGTTTAAATTGTTGGGGAGCCTGGGGCAACACATAAAACTGCCCGGGATAAACACGCGATGGAATAATAAATTCGCGCGCGCCTTCGGGTGTGCCTTTGGTCAAAATTGGCGTTTCAATTTCCAAAAAGTTTTGATCGTGTAAATAATCGCGGAAAAATTTAGTGGTCTCGTAACGCAACACCACATTTTTTTTCATGCGTTCGGATCGCAAATCCAAATAGCGATATTTCAATCGCAATTCTTCGGAAATGCCACTGGTATCTTTGTTGACTTCAAACGGCGGTGTAATGGCCTGCGACAAAACCGTGAGTTGTTTCGCGAGCACCTCCACCATACCGGTCGGCATGTCAGGATTTTGTTGTTTGGCGCCGCGCGCGTTCACAATACCGCGAATCTCTATCACCCACTCCGGACGGACGCGAGCGAGCTCTTCGTTGGATTTTTCATCAAGCTCTGAGGGCACACCCACCACTTGCACAATACCTTCACGATCACGCAAATCCAAAAACACAATTTTGCCCATGTTGCGACGGGCATTGATCCATCCTTTCAAAATTACTTCCTCCCCCACCTTGTTCGCTGTTTCAGTTGATAGTGTTCGCATAAAATGTTATTTTAGCTCATTAATTATTTTTTTCTTAATAGCCGACAAAATTTCATTGGTTGACAAGCTGACATCACCACCGGTAATTTCAGGGAATCCCTTTTTATAAATATATCCGGCGAGAGACCTGTACAAATCATCGCCACTAACAGAAATATGAGAACGGCTGATTATACCACTTCTGCCTTTCTCATACTCTTCTCCGGTGGCATCCCAAATTTTGATTTCAAAATTACCAGGGTTAAAAATAAAACATAAACCGGCTCCAAAATCAAACTGATTTCGCAAAAATTCTCTATTATCTAACGGATATACCACAGAACTATATTTTTCTATTTCTTCGGCAAATGATTCCGGAACTTGTTCGGACATATGTGGACAAAGTATATGTTGAATTGATAAATTATTATTTTTTTGGCTTAGCTTTATCAAACATTCCATTATCGTAGCATTCTTTATACATATTTGCTTCTGTATTTCTGATATGAAACCAGAAACTCCGTGAACAATCAGGACAGCGACAAACCATAGCAAACTGTTTATTTGGTCGCTGCATACTGATCGGCGCTTTTTTAACACCAATGGCAATGTGAAAAAAATTTTTTGCTGGCTCATTATACGACCGACATCCATCGGTAATACATGCTATATTACCACTGTAATTTGCCACTGTTGGCTCACCTTCACCCCAAGTTAAATCCAACGAATTCTTTCTCTCTTTATTTTCCACATCATCGGGATTGAATTTTGGTTCGTTTTCGGACATATGTGGACAAACTATTTGACAAATGTTTAAATATTTAGTATTATATACACGCTTAGCTACGGCTAAGCAGAACCAGGTCTTCTCCGCTCTCAAGGCGGAGAATTCTTTTTTTATTTCATTTCCAATTCCGTTCGTAACTTTTTGAAATCTATATACTTGGCTTGACGAATCAACTCAAACGCCACATGTCCCGATGCCGAAATTACTATACACCGCTTGTTAAACGATTTCAAATATTTGATTAATGATTCAAAATCACCATCGCCGGATAGTAATATAAAAGTATCATAACTATCTCGAAAATGAACCGCATCAATCGCTATATCCACATCAACATTGCCTTTGTGATGTCCGCCCCGTTCACCATCTTTTTCGTCCTTAATAAACTTAATTTCCTTGTGACGCACGACATAACCGATAATCTCCAAAAAATCATGAAACTTACGCTCTTTTGGATTATCCGGATTAATCGCTCCGTAAAAACCGATTCGATACAGATTCGTTTCTCTCTTAAAATACTCCAGCAATTTCTTAAAATCCACTCGCCAGCCCATGGTTTTTTGCGAAAAATATATATTCGCCGAATCAATGAATACCGCGGTTTTACCTTTGACAAATTTATTTATCATAGCCCCTCCAATTTATTATTCCTCGCCGCCACGGCGAAATGATAAAATTTACAACATTTCTTTTTCCGGACGATATTTGATTTTTATTAATTCTACCAACTCTTTTTCGTTGGCCACTTTGTGATGCATTGCTAATTCATTGAAATTCAAACCGTAATAATCTTCTAAAAATTTTTCCCAGGCCTCGCGCCAACTGACAATTTGTGAACCGGAACTAAGCTTACCCTCTTCTATTTCTTTATCATACTGATCATATAAAACCAAACATTCACGCAAACATTTTTTGAAATATGCCGCCTCGGCCGGATGAAATTCGTAATCGTAAACTGACTTTAAAATTTCTGTCCACGACAAATAATGCTTTTTAACCCTTTCCTCCAAACTCTCTCTCTTTATTTTTTTCGCTATCGGGATTAAATTTTGATTCGGTTTCGGACATAAACAATTTAACAGTTTATCACGCAAATAACTCCGCCATCTCGATCAGGCGATGAGAATAACCAACTTCGTTATCATACCACGCCACGACTTTGACGAGATTGCCACCGACCACATTGGTCAAAGCCAAATCCACGATGGACGAATAAGTGTTGCCGATAAAATCCGAAGACACCATCGGCTCATCGGTGCAAGTGAGAATGCCTTTAAAACGGTCGGTGCCCGAGGCCTCGAGCAAAGCCTGATTAATTTCTTCTTTGGTGGTATTTTTCTTCAAAACCACCGTAATATCCGACAATGAACAAGTCGGCACCGGCACGCGAAAAGCCACGCCGTCAAAAATCCCCTGCAAATTGGTTTTGACCTCGCCCACGGCTTTGGCCGCGCCCGTGCTGGTGGGAATAATATTTTCGGCGGCGGCGCGCGCTCGGCGCAAATCTTTGTGCGGGCCGTCTTGTAAATTTTGATCAGAAGTATAGCCATGCACCGTGCTCATCAGCCCCTTTTCAATACCAAATTTTTCATCAAGCACAGCCATCACCGGCGCGATACAATTGGTGGTACAGCTGGCGTTATTGATGATCGCCTCTTTTTCTTTTTTGACAAGTCCGCAATTCACCCCGCGCACATAAGTGGGAATATCTTTGCCCTTGCCCGGAGCGGACAAAATCACTTTTCTGGCGCCGGCTTTGAGATGCGCGCCAGCACTCTCTTTGTCGCGAAAGCGGCCGGTGCATTCCAATACCACATCAACTTTTAATTTCGCCCACGGTAAATTGGACGGATCTTTTTCGGCAAACACCGGAATTTTTTTGCCGTCAATAATTAAATTTTTATCGTCATAGGTAACTTCGTCGCCCCATTGACGATAAGCAGTGTCAAATTTTAATAAATGCGCCAAAGTCTTAGTGTCGGTTAAATCATTAACCGCAACAATATTAACATTACTATTTCCCCAAGCGGCTTTGAACGCTTGGCGGCCGATGCGGCCGAATCCGTTGATGGCGAGGTTGATCATAGATAAAAATTATTAAACAAATTGTCATTCTGAACGCAGCGAAGAATCTATTTAGTCGTGACGGGACAGAGATCCTTCGCTTCGCTCAGGATGACATAAAAAATTAATTAACACGCGCAAACACGCATTTGAGATACTCTCCCTCGGTAAACGACACCAATTGCGGATGATCAATGCCATGCGTATAGGTTTCTAAAATCTGCAAAGTCCGACCGGCGCGAGCGGC